>ERZ773234.3-NODE-3-length-266542-cov-5.825804_pt1 | contig 266542 bp, 206 predicted proteins | sample MGYA00580523_ERZ773234 | MGnify/ENA primary metagenome ERZ773234 (study PRJEB29015, sample SAMEA2738167) | human oral metagenome | biome: human oral; feature: human-associated habitat; material: saliva | place: China | collected 2262 ...
GCATTGAATATGGACTACCTCAAAAAACTCCTAAAGATTTGATGCGGGTGCCCTGGATCCCGAAAGGGGCAACTAATATCAGCAAAGGAAATCTATAATTTTAGTGCATCAGTCAAATAATGAGATTATATTATCTATTATTCCAAATTCACTTTTCCTTTTTCCACCATAAAGCCTCAATAGTTCTAAGATCTCATCATATCCGCGTGCTACAGCATAATCACAAGGAGTCCACCCACCATTGCTAAGTCTTGCGTTGACATTGGCATTACTTGTGAGTAGCATTTTTACAATATCTGCTTGACCTGTATTGACAGCTAGATGTAAAGGTGTAAAACCAAATCCTTCATCATTATCATAGGCTGGCTCATCAATCAAAGCCCCATTATCTATTAATGTGGCAATGCAAAAAAGTTGCTTATTTCTATTGGTATGTACACTATAGTTATTACTCCAAAAGATAGTTGAGTGTAAAGGAGTCCAACCATGCCTTATATCTTTGTTATTGACATTAGCCCCTATACTTATCAACATTCTTAACGCCTCAAGATGTCCTTTATTACAACATACTTGCAAGACAGAATTTCCAGTTTCTGGTGACCGAAAATTGACATCTGCACCCATATCAATATACAACTTGGCCAACTCTAGCGTAACCGCCTCGTTGTTCCCTTCATAATCGCCACTATTTGTGCCATCTATTATATGAAACAACGGAGTCTTACCATAGTTATTTTTCTCATCAACCTGCACCCCCTGATTTAGAACAGCTTTTGCAATGCTAATGATTTGACTTTTTGTATACCTTAAAGTGTACTCTTGTCCGTTTAGCTTATGTAAAATAGTATTGCCATAACTATCAGTATGAAAGGCATAAGTCACGTCATTATTGATTTCCTCCAACAACAATTCATAGTCGCTCTTTTCAGACCTAGAATCCTCACGGGAATTACTTTTGCCACTGCAACCATGAAGAATCAACATGACGCAAAAAATAAGAACCGAATGGGATATTGATTTCATAATGTTTTTACACACAGCCTTAAAGCTATAAAATTCACCAATCACTTATGGTTAATGATCAAATCACACAAAATATAAGCAGACTCCTTTTACTCATACCAATATGAAAGTTAGCTGTATCGCTAATACGTTCTTTAGAGCTACCCTGGTTAGTGAGGAATATCGACACAAGAATTTATTTTTTCAGCTTATCACGCATGGCGTTAATCTCTGATATCTGGCTCTCTATCTCTTTCATTTCACTAGATTCCTCAAATAACAACATGCCCAACCAATAAAAAACAAAAACACTTACCATCCATAGAATCATGACCAAGCCTGATGAGGTGTTAAATAACCCCAAAAGCAGCCATATAATTACAGATACAACTCCTATTCTAATATGACGAATTTTCCCCTTCTTATGATACTTCTCCCATAAAAATCTTATGTCCGCATTGTAAATGGCATCTAAATCTCCGCAATGCGGACAAACGATAGCCGTCTCTGATACATCTTTTCCACAGGTTTTGCACTTATAAATACTCGGTTGATACATAATAGTGACTAAGCGTTTAATATTTGAATCTTTAATGACCTTACAAAGGTACTTAATTTGCTCTATATCACCAAAGGGTTTTCTATCGTCTTTTCTCTCTCTTCTTCTCTGAAGAAAATATGTGGAATGGGTGGTACCTAGTGTGCGATCCGTTTTTTCGTGTCTATGAGTTGCATTTACTAATTGAACTTACATGTTTTGCACTCAGTGCTATTATCTTCTGTTAATAGGACGAAGGTTTTGCTATTGCGGAAAATGGTTACATTTGCACTACTTAGATGGGCGTTCATTGAAGTACAGCAATGTGGAGCATAGGAAAGCGACTCGCTCGCTTCCAATTCGTAACCCATTTTGCCTCAAGCATCGCTTAACCTATTGACTTTATTGAAGTTGATTTCTTTTGGAATCTTTTTCGAGCTAAAAGTGAACGTCCTTTCTTGCAAATATAGCGATTTTTTTTACTATCCTTGACTTCCTGGGAGAATGCAGATTCTGCAGATTCCAGTATCAAGTGCAATGGTGTGACAAAAGTAATGCAAGGTTTTCTGTTTACCTTTGCAGAGTAGGGCGGTTGGGTATTCGAACCGCTCGACTCCCAGAATGACATTTTGATGATGCAAAGAATTGAAACCAAAGAAACATTGAACGTACCATGAAAAGAAAGGGTGCACTATTACTCCTCATGATGGGGCTGTTTTTTGCCTTAAACTCAAATCCGATAGCGGCTCAAAAACAGAAGAAACCCCAGCTTGCAAAAGAGGGACGTACTATTGAAGAGGTTGTTCCCAATGGCTGGAATGTAGAATCCGCTACAGGGGATCTCAATAAGGATGGAATTGAGGATTTGGTTTTACTTGTCCGCCCCAGTGATCCTACGTATATCAAGACGAGAGATGATGGTTTTGAATACAATTTTAGTCCCTTGTCCCTTGCGGTCTACCTCGGTTCGCCCTCTGGGGTATACAAAAGGTTCAAGGTGTGGTACGATACCATTGGCGGTCGGGAGGATGAGGAGAGAGACATAACAAATGAAGTCTCTATTACGCCCAAAGGGGCAATAGACATACGGGTATCCTATTCGTCAAATATCGGAACTGACGAAACGGGTAGTATAACCTATAGATACAGGTTTCAATCGGGAGACTTTTACCTTATCGGCGAGGAGTCTACTTGGGGAAATCGTTTGGCCGCGGAATGGGAGAGGACTAGTATCAACTATCTTGCCGGACAAAAGCAGGTCACTTCGGGGGATCTGATAACAAGGAGTAATCTGAAAACCAAGCAGGTCAAGATCAAGAAGGAGCCTCTTCGTCTCTTGGGGTCATTCCAGATGTAAGGTTATAAGAGAGGAGAAACACCTTCGCATCTTTCTAGGTGAAAATCCCTATAGAAGCTGCCTAGAAATAAAAAGTTTTCAGGCCTATACTTTTTCGAATATAGGCCTGAAAACTTTTCTTTTTTACCCAGAGTAGTATCTCAAAATCAGGCAGAGATTCTCTAGGGTACCATGTACTTATTCCTAGAACTGGAAGTAGATAAAGGGTTGTACGTCCGCACTCTTCATTTGGAATACAAGGAAGATAAGAGCGGCAAGTAGTAGGGTTTGTACCCAAAAAGGCGCACGTGTTAAGGCTCGCTCTGCTGCTCTTCGTTGGCTAAAGGGGAGGTGGTGAAGCACGTATCCTATAAGCATGAGAAGAAGTACCCAATGGTAGCCGGTGACAAAGTCTAGGATGATTTCCGGATGGAAATTGCTTGTAATCTGCGTGAGTACCTGCTCTACTACGTCAATGCTATCGGCTCGGAAGAAAATCCAAGCAAAGCAAACGAAGTGGAAGGTTATGATACCTCCTATCGCTTTTCCTATGCCATTGCGTTTGATTCTTCTCTTGTGTGCCGGGTAGAAGAGGGTACACCAAACTTTGTGTATCGCCAGTGCTATACCATGCATCCCCCCCCATAGGATAAAGCGAAGGGCTGCTCCGTGCCACAAGCCCCCCAGTAGCATGGTAATAATGAGATTGATATAGGTGCGAATACGCCCCTTACGATTGCCCCCTAGGGGTATGTAGAGGTAGTCTTTGAGCCAAGTAGAGAGGGAGATATGCCACCTGCGCCAAAACTCAGTGATATTGGTAGATGTGTAGGGAACATCGAAGTTTTTGTTGAATCGGAAGCCTAGGAATAGGGCAATACCAATAGCCATATCCGAGTAACCGGAGAAGTCGCAATAGATTTGTAGGGCATAGCCATAGACTGCCATTAGGTTTTCTAGCCCAGAGTAGAGCGTGGGGGCATCGAAAACTCGGTCTACAAAGTTGAGACTTATATAGTCCGAAATGACCGCTTTTTTGAACAATCCCAAAAGGATAAGGAATAGCCCTCGCCCAAATTCCCCACGAGTAACCCACGGACGACGATGTATTTGTGGGATAAAGTCTTTGGCTCGTACAATAGGCCCTGCCACCAGCTGTGGGAAAAACGAAACGTAGAAGAGGTAATCAATCCAGCGTTTGAGCGGTTTTATATCGCCTCGGTACACATCGGCTATATAGCTCATGGTCTGGAAAGTGTAGAACGATATCCCCACGGGAAGGAATATATCCCACGGCTCCCATTGCAGAGTGCTTGCCGTCTCCATGCCCATAAGTCCCCCTATGCCGGCAATAGCTTGTACCACAAGATCGGCTAAGAAATTGAAGTACTTGAAGTAGGATAGTATCCCTAAATTGATAATCATGCTCAAGGCTACCCACCTTTTTCTGTTGGGGGAGCCTTTGGGTGTATGGCTTAGAGCTTGAGCTATGAGAAAGTCGCTCGTGGTGGCAAGCAGAAGGAGTAGTACATAGAATCCGCTACTCTTGTAGTAGAAAAAGAGAGAGAAGAGCACCACGTAGATGATGCGGAGGGTAGCGGTGCGCTTCGATAGCCCCAGCAGCCCATAGATGGGTAGAAAGAGGATAAAAAGGACAAAAAATAATCCACTAGAGAAGATCATCGGAGCCTCCTCGTGATAGCGCAATAGCTCGGGGAGTAGGGACCCATCAAGGGTAGAGAAAAAATCGATCATATACCGGGGTTAGTAGGGATGGCTCGTTTTACTGCAAAAGGTCAAGTAGGTATTTGCCTATGAGCTGACCTTGGTGTGTGTACCCATAGGCCGAGAAATGGACGCCGTCGTAGGCATAGTAATCCCCTTCTTGGCGTCGATTGTAGGCGCCTTCTTCGCATCCGAGAGCTTCGTACATATCGAATAGCTCTAGATTTTCTCGGATGGCAATTTGGCGCAGCACCTCACTTACGACCTCTATTTGGTCGTTGTAAGCACGATTGCGGCGGAAGCTGGGTGGTGGCGTTGTCAGTAAAAATGTAGCCTTGGGGTGTTGCTTTCGTAGGAGGCGTATGAGCTGCATTACCTGCTGCTCAAAGCCACCCCTATTTATTTTCTGTGCTTGGGCTTCGTTTGTACCAAAGGATAATACAATGTGAGTCGGGTGAACCCACGAAGTTTGCTGTATAAAACCTTCGTGGGTAAAGGTGGAAAACATTGCCCCGTTTATCCCAATGACGTGGTACTCGATGGACTGCTTTTTCTTGAGTAAGACAAAGCCTCCGTAGGTTGCTCCTTGGGAGGGAATCTGTTCGTTTCGCAGGAAGATTCGCCTCTGCTCTGTGGGGTAGAGAAGTGTGTCTGCCACAAAATTCCCAATTCTTTTTTGCCCTACAATCAGTGTGGCACTCCCGATGGAGGGCACGAGAGAGGGAGTCGATGGCGTGCGATAGACAATGAGTTGGTCGAAAGGTCGGGCGTTGCTACTTATCGTAAAGGTGTAGGGGCTGTTGTCTGCTTTGGAGAGGATCATACCCGAGAGCCCTACTTGTAGTGGAGGACGTTTGAGGAACAACTTCTCGCTATTCCACTTTACAGAAGATTGTATCTGGTAGGAGCGAGGCCCATTGGTGCGAGCCAACTCATAAGGAATAATCAATCCGGGGCCCTCTAGCGGCAGCTCCCGAGCAAGGGTTGTACGGATGGCCTCGGGTAAGAACCCCGCTTGTAGATGACTATCCCCCAAGTGTAGTATCGAGATTTTTTGAGGGAAACTCCGGTGTATCATGGCAGACAACTGCGCTGTTTTCTTTTCATCGATTTTGATGGAGGGAACTTGTGCTACAGCCACAAACAAAGAGACGAAGAGCAGGAGAGCCAACGTCAGAAGATGGTGTTGCCATCGGTGGTACAGCAGTCTTGGCAGCCCTTTCATCGGCGGATGCGTTGGTAGTATTTCTCTTCGAATAGGAAGCTATTGTAGAATACTTCTGCGAGCCTCTTCCCCCCTTTGAAGCTCAAGTGGGTATAGTCTTTGGCTGCCCATCCCTGTTTTACAAAGCGACCCATACTATTTTCTCCTCCCATGGCTTCGAAGGTATCCCAAAAGACGATGCCCTTTTCGCTTGCCAATTTTCGCTGCGCATTGCGTAGAGCGTATATGGCAGGCATGGTATGAGGCTCGCCACCGGAGCGTTTTGCCCGATCAGAAACTCCCATAATTACAATGTCGGTATGAGGATAAAGTTTCTTCAGATGGTCTATTGCTTCTGCCATCCGTTTGGTGTAGTAGGTGTAGTCTTTGGTCTTGTCAGAAGCTACATTAAGCCCATATTGCAGTACAATAAGGTGGTAGGGACGAAGAGCGGCGAAGCGTTTCCCTAGCTCTGTATCTATCTGACCCAACTGGAAGCCGGAGCTACCCCTGTGCGAGAAGTTATCCAAGATTACTCCTCCCCCTTGCTTGGTGCCATCTAGAGCTATGCCGTAGAACTTGGCTCCCTCTGCTCCGGAGAATGAGAGTTTCATCTCTCCTCCTTGTCCTTTTATGGTATAGGCGCTCATCTCCGAGGAGGGGGGAAGACTATATTGTTGAGTGGTGTCTGCACTGCTCAAGGTTACCTGTACCTCTTTGTTCGAGGTATAGAAGATGGTGGCACAGTCCCACGGCGTATACCCCTTTGCTACTTTGTATTGTAGGGTAGCACTACCTTCGCAAGTATAGTAGTGACCCGTGAGAGGGTACAGCTCCTTAGATTGGCGGATAATGAAGTGGTCTTTCCATCCGGAGAAGCTATGGGTTATCCCTTGTCGGTAGCCCGAGACTTCGCTAGAGAAGGGCATCCATCCCGCACCCCCTCCGCCATAGCGACTCTGTAAAAACTTGCGTAGGTCGAGGGTAAATATGTCGGCTTCGATAAAGGAGTCTCCCAAGAAAGCAATCCGAAGAGGAGTACCATCTATCTTTCGTTTGGCTAGTGCTGCATACGTGTTGCGTAGTCCGAGGTGAGAGGGATTGAAGTCTTCGAAGTAAACTTTTGGGGTTGACTTACTCTCTTCTTTGTCTGGAGAAGAGGGTTCGATAGAATCCTCATTCTCTAAGGTCGCATCTTGCTTTTTGAGATCTTCGTAGATGGCATCACGCTCTTTTGTCTCCTTCTCTGTTTCACCATCGTCTGTTGCCGAGTTGCGCGTCAGTTGTTCTACGTCCTTTCCATTGGGAGCGTCTGCATCAGAGTGGCGCAGCTCAGAGAAAATATCCACTTTTTGCAGAGGTACCCCAAAGAGGTTGTCGGGGAGCCAATAGAGGAGTGAAATGATGGCAAAAGTGGAGAGAAGCATTCCCCAAAGGTACCAGGTGTAGTTCTTTTTTTTCATTACCGAGAGAGTATAAGTATGGTACTTTTGGTACTTAGTTTAGTGCGCTTTTCTACAAAGTAAATACCTATCCGTGATGTTCGTGCTTGAGTACAGCCTTTAGGAAGAAGTACCCCAGGATGCCCGAGAGGATACTCCCCGTGAATATACCGATCTTGGCATCGTTGAGGAAGTGTGCAACCTCGGGTTGTGCATACGACAGGGAGGAAACAAATAGAGCTACCGTAAAGCCAATCCCTCCTAAGCATGAGAGTGCCAATAGATTTGTGGTAGTCATCCCCTGAGGAAGACCGCCCTTGGATAGTTTGGCAAAGACGATAGAGAAAAGGAAGATCCCCAAAGGTTTGCCCAAAAGTAGCCCCAAAACAATCGCCAAGGGCACGCCTACTAAAGACTCTATGGAGACACCTCCGAACGCAACTCCCGCATTAACAAAGGCGAAGAGGGGTAGTACAATAAAATGTACGATGGGCGTAATCTGTTGCTCCATGCGTTGTACCGGGCTTACGGCACCGCGCACGTCTTGAGCCATAGAGTGCACAACGGCAATTTGTTGGTGGGGAAGTAGTACATTCTTGCCCCTTGTTTTGTGTTCACTCTCGGGTAGAAGCCGAAGCATGGTGCGCATTCTGTCTGCCATGTTGTCCGTGCTAAGCTTTGGTCTGGCAGGTACCAAGAAAGCAACCAATACGCCGGCGATGGTCGTGTGTACACCGGATTTGAGGAAGAAGGTCCACACAACAAAAGCTCCTATGTAGTAAACTAAAAGGCTGCGCACGCCAAGTCGTCCCAAAAGATAGATGGCACCCAAACAAAGAGCTGCCCAGAGAAGCATCATGAGATTGAGATGCGTACTATAGAAAATAGCTATTACCAAAATACCACCTATGTCATCGGCTACTGCCAACGATGCCAAAAAGGCCTTGAGAGAGGAGGGAACGCGTTTCCCCAATAGGGAAAGAACGGCAAGAGCAAAGGCAATATCCGTAGCCATCGGGATGGCCATACCATTGCTGGCAGGGGCTTCGTGGCACACTAGTAGGAAGAATAGGACAGGCATAATCATCCCTCCTATGGCTCCTACAACAGGGAAAACAGCACGTCGCAGCGTGGAGAGCTCCCCCACCAAACCTTCCTGCTTTATTTCTAGCCCCACTTGGAGGAAGAAGAGCACCATCAGTACATCGTTGGTAAAATCAAGGAGGGTCATGGTTTCTCCGGCATGAGAGAAAATATTGAACTCCCCAATTTGCACCATTATCGGGTACTGGAGGAGTTGGTTGTATAGCCCACTAACAGAGGGAATGTTTGCGATAATGACCGCTGCTACAGCTGCTAAAAAAAGGAGAACAGAGGAGTCTACTCTTCTTTTATACAGGCGTTGTAGCGGCTTGATAAATTGTCCTGTTTTCATCTTGTATATGCCATAAAATAGAAGGGGAGTAGGGGTTGATTTGAACCGAAACTACCCCCTTTTCTCAGCAAAGGTAGTACATTTTACTTTTGGATAGGTAGGGTATCCTGGGAGAGTATTGTGCGTACTTGGGCAAGGATGTCGAGCAGTTGCTCCATGGTAGTTGCCTGTAGCATGGCAATGCGCCAGGGACGGAAGTTCGCAATCCCTTTGAATATGGGAGAGGCTGCCAGATGTCTGCGAGAGTGGAGGATGCCTCTGCGTTCGTCTAGTTTGTCTATGTTATTCCTGATCATTTGGATGAGTGTATCCAGCCGCTCTGAGGCAGGGCGGTCTTGGAGTAGCTCGCCGGTGTCGAGGTAGTGGCGCATCTCCTCGAAAACCCACGGACGACCAATTGAGGCTCTCCCTACCATTACCGCATCCACTCCGTTCCTGTCGAAGGCTTCTTTTGCCTCTTGAGGAGTGGTAATATCTCCATTGCCAATGATCGGGATGGTAATGCGAGGGTTATTCTTTACAGCCCCAATCAGGCTCCAGTCCGCATTACCATTGTACATATCGCTGCGCGTCCGCCCATGGATCGTGAGCGCAGCAATACCACAATCTTGTAGTGCCTCTGCCAGATCTTCTATGATGATGTTTTGATGATCCCACCCGAGGCGCGTTTTTACGGTAACGGGTACCCGGCTTGCTTTCACCACGGCTCGCGTGATCTCCAGCAGCAGGGGGATGTTTCGTAGCATGCCGCTTCCGGCTCCTTTGCCCGCCACTCTCTTTACGGGGCAGCCAAAGTTGATGTCAAGTATTTCGGCTCCTGCGGTGGATGCAATGGCAGCCGCTTCTGCCATACTAGCCACGTCTCGTCCGTAAATCTGTATGACGGCGGGGTGTTCGTCGGGGTGTATAAATAGTTTGTTGCAGGCACCACGTACCGAGCGAATGAGCGCATCGGCACTGATAAATTCACTATACACCATCGAAGCTCCAAAGCCTCGGCAGAGAAGACGAAAAGCACTATCGCTAACATCTTCCATGGGGGCTAGGAGAAGCGGTTGAGAGCCGAGATCTTGACCAGCTATGAGCATCAGAATTTGGGAATAAGAGGATCTGTTAGTTTGTCGTAGAGGGCTTCGATAGCTTCTTCTCCCCAAGGTGTTGAGCCTAGGTAGCGCACGAGCTCTCCTTCGTATAGGTATATGCGATGCTCTTCGGTCTTGGTTTTGTTGTAGATAAAGAGCAAGCTATGATCACGGAAATAGTATTCTGAAACTCCCTCATTGGTGCGATGTACAGCCTTTACTAGGGAGTCTCCTTCGTAGAAGAAGGTTACGTTGGGGAGGTATTCTGCCTGTTCGGAGGCAGTGAGTAGGAGTTTGTTTTTGAGGGTTTTTGAGCGGTTGATTTGCTCAACATAGGGGCGGATATCCCGATCTATATAGGAAGATTTCTTCATAGACTCGGTGTAATCGTCCACGGAAATAGGGGAGAAAAAGGTCATGTATGGGACCTCTTCGAATGCATCTTGCCCCTCTTTCTTGCGATAGAATACGTAGTCTGTACTCGCCATGGCATCAGAGGCATTTTGCCAGATAGTCCCCTCTTTGAGTATGCCCATGCCACTTCTCCAGAAAGGCATTCCTTCGTCTGGCATGTGTTGTGAGAGGGAGCGTACTTTGATTGGGATATTTATTGGCTTTTGTGTGTTGCTTTTGGGGGAATGATAGAAGAACAAAAGCTCTCCATCTCTCATCCCTGGAAGAATGCGATAGGCAAGGGCAATGAGATATTTCTGAGGGTCGTCTTTGCTGCGCCATAGGGCAAAGTCGTAACAATGGCTTCCCTCTTCTCCAATGTTTGCTTGTAGTTGGAGCGTCTTTTTATTCTGAAAGACGGTGGTGAGATGCAGGGACCCTGATTGCTCAATAGGGTGGTTCTTGATGATTTTTAATGCAATGGAGCGGAGGTCTTGTGCGTAAGAAGGGAGAGCAATAAGGGCTCCAAATAGAAATGTTATGAGTCTAGTTTTCATAGTATCATTAGGAATGAAGGAGGACGACAGACCCCAAGAGAGATCTGTCGTCCAACGTGTAAACTTAGATTATTTGAGTCCTCTAGCAACGAGTAGCGGCGTGAGATCTACTTGTTGATGTCCTGTAAAGGCGGTAAAGAGGCTCATCAAGTCTGTACTATTTCCTTTGGAGAGGATCATGGTGCGTAGGCGATCTCCATTCTCGCCATTAAGCCCACCATGTGCCATCATCCAAGCAAAAATGTCGTTGTCGAGCGCCTCGCTCCACAGGTAAGCATAGTAACCGGCAGAGTAACCATTGCTCCAAATATGACGGAAGTAAGAGGTGCCATAGCGAGGAGGAATTGCCGTGTAGAGCGCATTGGCTTTGCGGAGAGCTTCTTCCTGGAATTTGTTGATGTCCGTCACGGCTGCAGCCTCTTCCGGAGAGAGTGTGTGCCATGCCATATCGAGTAGGCAAGCTGTAATGTTTTCTACCAATCCATAGGCTTGGTTGAACTTTTCTGCATCGCGCATCTTCTTTACTAGCTCTGCCGGCATAGCGGCACCGGTCTTGTAGTGCTTAGCAAAGTTGGCAAAGATAACGGGGTCTGCAGCGCAGTGTTCATTGAATTGAGAGGGCATCTCAACGAAGTCGCGAGGTACATTTGTACCTGATAGAGAGGGGTACTTTTGAGAGGCAAACATACCATGTAGAGCATGACCGAACTCGTGGAATAGAGTAGTGGTTTCGTCCCAAGAGAGGAGGCAAGTCTCGCCCTCTGAGGGTTTCTTGAAGTTGCAGACGTTGTAGATAACGGGCTTGAGACCGAGGAGGTAGCTTTGCTCTACAAAGTTGCTCATCCAGGCACCACCGCTCTTGGAGGGGCGTGCATAGGGGTCGAAATAGAACAGAGCGATTACAGAGCCGTCCTTGTCTAGTACATCCCAAGTACGTACATCTTTGTTATAAACCGATATGTCTGTACGAGGCTTAAAGGTGAGTCCGTACATCTTGTTGGCAGCAAAGAATACTCCATTGTGAAGCACAGAGTCGAGAGCAAAGTACTGGCTGAGGGTTGCCTCATCTATGCCATATTTTTCATTCCGTAGCTTCTCCGCATAGTAGCTCCAGTCCCAGGCTTCGAGGGAGAAGTCAGCCCCCATCGTCTTGCGAGCAAAGCTTTCTAGCTCTGCCTGATCAGACTTGGCCTTGGGGTCTGCTAGCTTAGCTAGGTTGGTGAGCATGGTAATTACGTTTTCGGGCTTGGCTGCAAGTTGGTCTTGTAGCTTCCAGGCGGCGTAGTTGGGGAAGCCTAGGAGTTTGGCTTTGTCGGCACGTACTTTGGCAAGCTCTAGTACAATCTTTTGCGTATCGTACTCATCGCCTTTGATACAACGCTTGATACTTGCATCATAGAAGAGCTTACGTGTCTCGCGCACATCAAGGTTAACCATAATGTCTTGTTGGGTTGTATTGACAAGACTAAAGGCGTACTCGCCATTATGACCCTCCTTCTCTGCAAGATCGGATGCGCTCTTGAGTTGCTCCTCGCTAAGCCCCGTAAGTTGGGCTTTGTCCTTGATGAAAATAAAGGCGTTGGTTGCCTTGGTCAGCTTATTACCGAAGTCGGTAAGTAGTGCTGCCTCCTTTTGGTTGAGGGTTTTGAGTTGTTCCTTATCCTCGGGAGAGAGCAACGCTCCGGCTTGCACGAAGTTGTCGTAGTAATGCTTCACAAGACGCTGATCTTCCGGCTCTAGAGAAGAAAGATCTCCATCGTGGATCGCTTTTACACGCTCAAATAGCTTGTCGTTGAGGTAGAGGGCATCGCTGTGGGCAGAGAGTTTGGGACTAATCTCTTCTTCAATGGCGATGAGATCGTCGTTGGTGTCGGCGCTTGTTAGGGCAAAAAAGACACTAGATACACGACTGAGTACACGACCGCTCTTCTCGAGAGCAACAAGTGTGTTCTCAAAAGTAGCAGGCTCGGGGTTGTTGGCAATGGAGTCTATTTCTGCCTCGTGCTGCCGTATCCCCTCCTCGAAAGCCGGGAGATAGTGTTCTATCTTGATACTATTGAAGTCCGGAGAAGCCATATAGGTCTCCGCAGGGTTTACGAAAGGATTGGATGCCAAGTCGGCATTGCCTTTCCCTCCTCCCGTACATGCTGTGGTGATAGCCATAACTGCTACTAGGGGAATGAATTTCTTGAACATAATCTATTGCTTAAGGTGAATGATTCTCTCTTTCCTCTACTGTTGCTCTTCTTGATTGAGCTGGGCAAGAAGCTCTTCGATGCGTTTGTCGGTCACCTTGAGCGTCTCTCTACAGTAAGCGATAAGCTGAACAGCTTCGTCTGTAAGTTGCATAAGCCGATCTACATCGGGGCTGTCATGCTCGATTGTTTCTACTATATCGGTCAGTCGACTGATAGCTTCGGCATAGGACTGTTGCTTCATAAGATTTCATTTAGAACTCAGCTGTACAAAGGTAAGAGATTTCGCTAGATAGACCGACAAATAGCCTGAATGTGGAGGGAAGATGGGGGAGGTTTGAACGCTCCTCTTGTGGAAGAAGGGAGAGTGGCCTTCCGCAGGATTGGATTAGATAAAGGGGGAGAGAGTCTCTCAGCTCGGTAAGTAGTAGAAAAAATAGACCCCGAACCCAACCTTTGTGGAGCTCATCCCACAAAAGGAAAGAAGGTACGGGGTCTACCGAATACACTAAGTCGGCCTGTAACAAAAGGCAACAAAACAAAGCCGACCCTGGCACACGCTACCTCTGCGATGAGCAGCATATGCTTGATTCTTTCTGTTTTCTAGGGAAATTGGGGAGGTTAGATAGTGGTAGTGACGAACGCTGAGTGGCGAGGCGCAAGATGGGTGAGACAGAGGGACTTGCGGATAAGTACTCTCTCACATTCTTCTCTCTTTCGGGGTCGCGCTCCGACCGCTAAAGAATAGTCAAACAAGAGAGATGCGCATTTTTGTTTGTGGCAAGAAGTGCCGACTGCAACCTCTCGTTCGCACAAAACCAATGCACTTAGCCTTACAAAACAACTCGGGTAGGGATCCTCGTTGCCTCTCGGGTCAATGATCGGTCGCGCATAACCGAAGTCGTAGTCTACGCATCTTCGCTTTTCTTCAAATGAAGAAAACTCCACTTTCCGGCAAAATCTCTCGGTGTCGTACACCTCTTCTTTGCATTGCCTTGCTCTCTAGGCACGTACTACAACATCCTCCTTAGCTTTTCCTCGAAGCCGCAGAACAAGCCTTGCAGGTCTTCTGACTTATCTCCTTCTCGCTACACCTTCCCAACGCATAACAGATTAGCATCAGTGGCATCACGTAGCGAGTTTTCACAAGAATCACAGCAGCGGGACTGTTGGAGAATTGCACTCCTATTCCCTTTTAATCAGTCACCCATCTTCTCCTAAAGAGAGGCCTTCCCGTACGTGGAGAGCCCTCGTGAAGTAGATAAATAACCGAACAAAGCCGCGGCAAAGGTACTAATTCCTTAGTTAATTTGCAACGAATAACTAGAAAATATCTGGTTTTCTCCCTTTCTCAGACTTGATAAAAAGAAAGTACCCCACCGTACTACGATGAGGTACTATCCCTTCTAAATATAAGAGCGGTAGACGAGGCTCGAACTCGCGACCCTCAGCTTGGGAAGCTGATGCTCTACCAACTGAGCTACTACCGCATCTCAAGATTCCCTTTTTCCGAGTGCAAAGGTATAAATTCTCTTGAGATATACAATACTCCTTGGTTTACTCTACGTAGAGTTTTTTCTCCTTAGGGCTTTTTACAATGTATTTTAGGTTGAGGGTCTTGCTCTCTGAGGGGTTGAGTTTGAGTTTCCACTTCACCTCTCCCGTATTGGGGTTGTACTCACCACCCGAGGTGTTTTCTGTACGCACAGAGATCTCGTCATTGGTTGAGACTGGGACCTGATCGTAAAGAGTGATCTCGATGGGGGTTGATTTGCTATTTCGTAGAGTTGTATTCCAAGAGCGAGTCTCTTCTATTTTGTTGCTCAAGAATCGGCTGCTGTTCTTTTCTATCTCCTTTTCTCGCGTTACGCGGATACCCTTGTCGCGCCCCAATGACACCTGTAGAGTATCGGTGAGGGAGCGAGTGTCCAGGAGGGTTTTGCCCACAAAGCTATTTTCGTAGAAGATATTTACTTCGCCGGAGAGTAGCTTGTATTGCTCCCAGCCTCCGATGTGTGCCAGAAGGAAGGCATCGGGATCGGCCTTAGGTACGCATACATATTCATAAGAGGCAGGGAGGGAGTGTCTCTTTACTTCGAGGATAAAAGGTTTCTTGTCCGAGGGGATAGAATAGGGCGTTTGCAGCTCAAACTCCACTGCCGTTTGGCGTTCGTCTTGTTTTACTTCTAGGGTAGAGTTTCGTTCTCCAGCACTGCTACGCATCTTTCTTGAGGCGGAAGGCGCTCCTTTGGCTTCAGCCCTATCCATAGATACCTCTGCGGAATAAGCTACTACTACCTCTTGTAGTTCTTCGTACTCAGACTCTAGATAGGTTGTTGTAAACTGACTGGTGATGGGAATGATGCTTTTCTTGCATCCGACATAGGAGATCTCTAGAGAACCTCCGGAACTGGGTATCGTGATGCTATACCTCCCATTTAGGTCGGTCATCGTGGCTATGTTGGTCCCGGCAATGCGCACGGTGGCACCTACTATAGGCTCGCTATCCTCTTCGAGGAGTACCATGCCGCTCGCTTGGTCGTCTTTGTTTTGGGTATAGCGGGGGGCAGGGATGTTGTAGTTGAGGTAGTAGGTCTTTTGGGTAGGAGGAGTATTTGAGATTTTGGGATCGAGTGAGCTAATCGTTAGGTGTACCCTATTCCAGTCTTCTCGAGTTGCTTGGTGGATGGTAGCTTTGTACGATAGCTCAAGAGGCTTGCCCACCCCCGATGAACGGAGGTCGTAAGAGGGGATCCAACTTGCATTCTCTACATAGTAGCTAAGCTCTACGGGGCAAGATAGGGCTCTCTTAGCATCTACACGGATGTGTACTTCGCCCATGGGGTTCTCATCTAGTTTGCCCTGCTGAGAGATCTCTTTAGTTACAATGTCTCTCTTTTCTCTTAGTTGCTTTAACTCCTTCTCTAACTCTAGTTTTTGATTGCGCAGGTGTAGGTTTTGCTCTCTGTAGTAGTCGTTTACGCTCTTGAGGTTGGCGAGACTGACACCGGAGCTAGTCCCCTTGATGGAGCGATTTTCCTGCAAAAAAGCCAATTCGTCTTGCACTACAGATACTTTGTTGCTAACGCGGGCAATTTGCTCGTTGAGGCTCTCCAATCTTTTTTGCCACTTAGCCATCTCCTCGCTTGTCGCTCCGGAGTTGGCGAGGTCGTACATGTGATTGACAGATAAAACCGTAACATCTCGGCTTGCCAACTTGACCTGTACGCTTTTGGCTTCGGCATAAGGCGAGATGCCTGTTAGGATGATTTCGGAATTGCCTTGAGGTATGGAGACGCTTCCCTCGCGCACAACCTCTGCTCCGCTCAAAAAGACGGTAACGTACTTAACGGGAGGCGTTGCTTTAATTTCTGATAGCTCCTTTCTTGTGGGTGCTTTTGCCTCAAATTCGGGGGCGGTCTGTGCATGCATCTGTGTGCCTGTCAGCAAAGTGCATAATGCGAGTGTGTGGCAGAGAATGCATTTCTTGCTGAATGAGAATAGGATCTGTTTCATAATCATCTCAGGTTGTTTACTATATGGCAAATGTAATACATTGTGAGGTAAATGCCGATTCTGGAGAGCTGAAAAAGAGGAGCTGATTCGTCTTTTCTTTCCCCTTGGTCGCTATCCAGGGGTGGGGGAGGCTACGCCTTTCGGGGACTGTGCTTCGAGGATTTTTTGCCCTATGTGTGAATGCCAAAAAAGATGCTGCCTAGTTTTTCAAAATATCTTGCCCTGCAACAAAATATTTCTTAGGTGAAAATGGTAGGACTTTTTGGGTGAGATTTTTTTTGTTTTTGCCTGAGAAGGAAAATCTTTTTAGCCTAATATTCATTTGACCTCTGTCTGTTTACTCTTTTGCAAGTACTATTCTACACCTTATTATATATAGAGGAATTATAGCTTTATCACTTGCTAGATACCACACTAAATTGTACCTTTGCCAAGCAATGAATTCGCAAAATAAGAAACAACATAAGCCCTCCCTCTCCCGCAAAACAAGTAGGGGAACCAAAGGGCAAAACTCCAAGGGTAAGAAGACTTCCGGCGATACGTGGTTTGCTCGTAAACGCAAAGGGGTGGTCGAAGATGTGAAGAGCATTAGTGTGCCACGCAGCAGTGTAGATTTTATAATAGGAACATTGCTTCTGCTGGTGACCCTATATGTCTCGGTGGCTATGGTGCACTACTTCTTTACGATAGAGCAAGACCAAAGTGTTTTGCATAGTACGCAAGATGCTGCCGAGCTTGTTGTGGGAGCTGATGCCACGGAGAGTATAAGGAATTGTACAGGGCTTTTGGGTGCACGTATTGCCGATGGGCTCATTGATGGTTTCTTGGGTTTGGGAAGTCTTTTCTTGCCCATCTTTATCCTGACTATTGCATTCCGATTTATATTGGGCTGGAGCCGTATTTCCCCTCTTAAGAGCTTACTCTTCTCTACCTCTATGGCACTTTGGGTATCCCTTTTCTGTGCCTATCTTGAGTCCATTGTGTCTCTACATCTTCCTTTCGCTTTGGGAGGTGCATCCGGGGAGCAGATTATTGCCGCCTTAGGGGCTCATGTGGGTTCTATTGGGATTATAAGTATTCTCGTTGTCTCTTTTGTGATTGTGCTTGTCCTTTGTAGGGCAAGTATCGTAGGCAAGGTACGTACCATGGCCGAAGCAAAGACGAGGAGACGGAAGAAAGACGTGGACGCTGATCCTCAAATGACAGGTGAGGAGGATGAACTGGATACCTCTCTAGGGGAGGAGCCGAATGACGAAGATCCCGAGGATTCTTTCCCTGTGGATACAGACGAACAGCCCGACGAAGTGGAAGAAGAGGATCAGGATTCGATAGAAGGTAGCCACCCTGCCCAATCATTTGTCAATGGCAAAGAAGAACCTCTCACCCCTCGTGGAGGCGAAGTCCCCTCAGAGCCCCTTCTCTCTCAGCTTAGCTCCGGTATGACGATAGAGGTAGCCCAAGGTGATGAAGTGGGGGATGAGAGTGCTTTGCAAGAGAGACAAGCCTCCGGTAACAGTACGCACGATCTCCCGGGATACACCTTCCCAAGTCTTGACCTCCTAGAGCGTTATGATAGAGAAGCTATGATGCCCGACATGGAAGAAATATCCGAGAACGAGCGTCAAATCATTGATACCTTGGAGAGTTTTAAGATCAAGGCTCGCCCCACAAAAGCAACGGTGGGTCCTGCCGTTACACTCTACGAGATAGAACCCGATGCCGGAATCAAGATCTCCAAAATACGTAGCCTCGAAGACGATATCGCCCGTAGCCTAAAGAGCGAGGGGGGGATTCGTATCATAGCACCCATCCCAGGGAAGGGGACCATCGGTATTGAGGTGCCAAATAAACGCCCCCAGACGGTGGCTCTCTATTCGCTTCTTACTTCACGTAAGTTTGTCGAAAACAATATGCACTTGCCGGTTGCTATCGGTAAGACGATCACGAACGAAGTGTTTATGTTTGACCTTGCCAAGATGCCGCACCTCCTCATTGCCGGAGCCACAGGGCAGGGTAAGAGTGTGGGGCTTAACGTAATGATCACCTCGTTGCTCTACAGCAAACACCCCTCAGAACTTAAGTTTGTGATGATTGATCCCAAGATGCTAGAGTTCTCTATTTATGAGGCACTAGGGCATCATTATTTGGCAAAGCTCCCCGAAGAGGGAAGCTGTATCATCACAGATATGAATAAGGTAGTCCCCACGCTCAACTCCCTGTGTATTGAGATGGACAACCGCTACAAATTACTATCAGACGCTCGAGTACGCAACATTGCAGAGTACAATAGTTTGTTTGACAAAGGGGAGTTATCTACCGCAGATGGGCATGCTCGCCTTCCCTATATTGTGTTGATTGTGGATGAGTTTGCCGACCTTATCATGACCTCGGGTAAGGAGGTAGAGAAGCCCATCGCACGTATTGCACAAAAAGCGCGCGCGGCAGGGATTCACATGGTGCTGGCCACACAGCGTCCTACTACAGATATTATTACCGGTACGATTAAGGCAAACTTCCCGGCTCGAATTGCGTTCAAAGTATTTTCGGCAGTGGACTCGAAAACGATCCTCGATGCACCCGGTGCAAATCATCTTGTGGGTAGGGGCGATATGTTGTTCTACCAAGGTAAAGACATGCTCCGCCTCCAATGTGCTCTTGTGGATACGCCCGAGACGCAGCAGATTGTGGACGAAATTTCTCTACAGCCGGGGTATAGTGGAGCCTATCAATTACCTGAGGCTCCTGTGGAAGAGAGTGACGAGTCTCGCACTATCTCCCTTGATAAGCGAGATCCTCTGTTCGATCAAGTAGCCACCATGGTGGTAGAGACGCAACAGGGGTCTGCATCAAAAATCCAACGACAATTCGAGATCGGATTCAACAGAGCCGGCCGCATAATGGATCAGTTAGAGGCAGCAGGGATTGTCTCCGCTCAGCACGGAAGTAAACCGCGAGAGGTGCTTATCTCCGATATTTTCACTCTTAATAATTTACTAGAGAGTCTACGATGAAAACAAAGCGTATCGCCCTATGGGTTGCTTTGCTCGTATTTGTGGGGTGCATGCTGCCCTCTGTGGCTACAGCCCAAACGAAGCAACCTACAGCCCAAAGCCTTATTAATACAATGGCTCAACGCCTGGAGAAGGGAGCCAAGATAACCTTTTCCGGAGAGCTTTTCGATGCCTCCGGGGCACGTATCGAAACCAAAAAAGGGGTATTGTACACCTTGGGGAAAAAGTTTCGCGTGCGCTACAATCCCATAGATGCCAACTACAATGGTCGGGAGTTTAGCTTCTATAATGCAGAAGATCGTACCTATACCATTATGTATCCCTCTATGGAAGACCTAGCGGCTCTTAACCCCTTTGTCTTCTTGTCTTCTTCTGCATCTGTGTATAACATTAAGGAGCTTAGCGGCACCAAAACCAGTCGTATTATTGCATTCACCCCACGCAAGAAGATGGATAACATTACGAGCCTAGAGGTCTCTTTTTTGCGCAAGACGAATACCCCCTCACAGATTGTAGGTATCTTTGCAGACGGTATGCGTATGGTGATGAATATAACCTCCATAGAGGGAGAGACACCTTCGAGTCAGATGTTTATTCAGCAGCAATCCTCATACCCCGGTAGCGAACTTGTGGATCTTCGCTAGGACTATAAAAGAAGACGAATTAACGAATAAGAGAACAGAATTTCATGTTACTGCAAATGCTTAAGGCCAAGCTCCATTGTGTGCGAGTGACTGAGGCTAACCTCAATTATGTAGGCAGTATTACAATAGATAAGGCGTTGATGGAAGCGGTGGATATATTGCCGGGAGAGCGCGTTCAGGTTGTTAATAACAACAATGGCGAGCGTTTCGAGACCTATGTGATAGAGGGACCGGCCCATAGCGGAGTAATCTGCCTCAACGGAGCCGCAGCGCGCCTTGCTCAACCCGGAGACATTGTTATTATTATGGCATATGCCATGATGGAAGATGCCGAAGCGCGTACTTTCAAACCCAAGGTGGCGTTTCCGGACTCTGTTACCAACCGATTGCAGTAATACAAAACCAAGATTAGACTATAAACAACATCCCGATATATGTTTGAGAATCTCAGCGAACGCTTAGAAAGATCCTTCAAAAACCTCAAAGGTGAAGGTCGTATCACCGAGATCAATGTAGCCGAAACACTAAAAGATGTGCGTCGTGCTCTACTTGATGCCGACGTTAATTACAACGTAGCAAAGAAGTTTACCGATACCGTTAAGGAGACAGCTCTTGGGCGTAATGTGCTCACGGCTGTACGCCCTAGCGAGATGATGGTAAAAATAGTACACGACGAGTTGGCTCGCCTTATGGGGGGAGAAGCTGTGGAATTGCGTCTACAGGGCTCGCCCGCTGTGGTGCTTATGTCGGGGCTTCAAGGGTCAGGTAAAACCACCTTCTCGGGTAAGCTTGCCAAGTTGCTCAAGACACAACGCCATAAAAATCCTCTCCTCGTTGCTTGTGACGTGTACCGTCCTGCTGCTATTGATCAGCTAAAGGTGCTAGGAGAGCAGCTCAATATCCCCGTATATGCCGAGGTAGATAACAAAAAACCTGTGCAGATAGCGGAGCGTGGGGTTGCCTATGCTCGTGAGCACGGCCACGATGTTGTTATTGTGGATACAGCGGGTCGTCTTGCCGTAGACGAGGAGATGATGCAAGAGATTGCAGCCATCAAGGCCGCGATCAATCCGGACGAAGTCCTCTTCGTTGTGGACTCAATGACCGGGCAGGATGCCGTAAATACAGCAAAAGAATTCAATGATCGTCTTGATTTTGACGGCGTTGTTTTGACCAAGCTTGATGGGGATACACGAGGCGGAGCAGCCCTCTCTATCCGTACCGTGGTGACCAAACCTATCAAATTTGTTGGTACCGGTGAAGGTATGGATGCTCTCGATGTTTTCCATCCGGAGCGTATGGCCGATCGTATCCTTGGTATGGGTGACATCGTTTCTCTTGTCGAACGCGCCCAGCAGCAGTACGACGAACAAGAGGCTCGTCGCCTAGAGCAGCGCATTGCCAAAGACCAATTCGATTTTAACGACTTCCTCAAACAGATCCATCAAATCAAGAAGATGGGGAATATCAGAGACCTCGTTTCCATGATCCCCGGTGTGGGAAAAGCCATCAAGGATATTGATATAGACGATGATGCCTTTAAGGGAATCGAAGCCATTATCTACTCCATGACTCCCGAGGAACGTGCACACCCTGGTTTGCTAAATGGGCAGCGTCGTAAACGCATTGCCAAGGGGAGTGGTACCACTGTGCAGGATGTAAATAAGCTAATTACTCAGTTTGACCAGGCTCGTAAGATGATGAAAACGGTGCAGGCTATGGGTAGTAACCCCAAGCAGATGGCACGCATGCGTCGTAAATAATAAACTACAATACAACTATGGATCCAATGTATCAAATACTAGATGGCCGTAAGATCTCGGCAGAAATAAAGCAAGAGATTGCTCGCGAAGTTGTCGAAATGGAGAAAAAAACGGGTCGTCGTCCTCACCTCTCTGCCATATTGGTAGGGCACGATGGTGGGAGCGAAGCTTATATGGCCTCTAAGGTGAAAAGCTGCGAAGAGGTAGGCTTTGATTCTTCTCTTATTCGCTTTGATAGTGATGTAACGGAGGAGAGACTGCTCCAAGAAATCGATCGTTTAAACAACGATGCCGGGGTGGATGGGTTTATCATTCAGCTTCCCTTGCCCAAGCACATTGATGAGCAAAAGGTGATTGAGCGTATTGATTACCGTAAGGATGTGGACGGCTTCCATCCTATCAATGTGGGACGTATGAGCATCGGGTTGCCCTGTTTTGTCTCAGCTACCCCCCAAGGTATTGTAGAGTTGTTGCGCCGTTATGCCATCCCTACGAGAGGGAAGCATTGTGTGGTACTTGGGCGTAGTAATATTGTAGGAAAGCCCATTGCTCAACTCCTCATGCAGAAGGGAGAGCCGGGGGATTGTACTGTAACGGTATGTCATAGCCGTACTCCTAACATTAAGGAGGTATGCCTGTCTGCCGACATCATTATTGCAGCACTTGGCAGCCCCGAATTCGTGACAGCCGACATGATAAAGAAGGGAGCTGTTTTGGTGGATGTGGGTACAACACGAGTGCCCGATGCTACCAAAAAGAGCGGTGCTCGCCTTACAGGTGACGTGAAATTTGACGAGGTAGCTCCTCTTTGCTCCTATATAACCCCTGTGCCTGGTGGGGTAGGACCCATGACGATTGTATCGCTCATGATGAACACGCTCAAGGCAGCTAAGAAGGAAATCTTCTTCGATTAGTTTCCCTTAATAGCTACTTCCACAAGAAAAGAAGAGTGACAAATGGATTTTCCTTGCCCTATGGATTTTTCTTCCTAGAGGGTACTCCGTTTGTCACTCTTACTCTTTTTCTAGAGAACCTTCACCCTAAATAGAGGCAAGCTGATAACCCAAGCTGCAACACGTCCATGGCGCACTATCTGATTGTTCGCACCTCTTCGTTGGGGGATGTTGCCCTCAGCCTTCGGTTGGTTTATGCCGTGGCTAAGCAGTATCCTGAGCATCGGTTTACCTATCTCATGAAGCCTTCTATTACAGGGATTTTGGTTAGTCCTCCGCATAATTTGGAGGCAATGGCGATAGATATTAAGCACTCCGATCGCTCGTTGTTTGGGCTTATATCTCTGTCGAACAAACTTATATACGACCGCTTCGATGCTATCATCGACCTACAACGTAGCTGGCGGAGTCGTTTTTTGTCTCGTCGTCTTCGTTGCTGCCGTGCTAGGATTCGTTGCACGCGTATTGCCAAAAGCGCGGTGGTAAAGTGCAGTCAAGAGCATATTTCCCTATCTGATACCGAGCAGATGCTCTCTCTCTTTGCAGATACGTTTGCTCGTGCAGGCCTCCATGTGCAGGCTCCTTACCCCTCTTTCCCTAGGATCCATTACCCTGAGATTCACCCTAATCCTTTTTCCATCGGGATTGCTCCTTTGCAAGGGGAGCAGCCCATCCAAGATGACTTTGAGCGTACTGCAGGGCTTGTTTCTGAGCTCCGCGAGGCGTTCCCTCACGCTACGTTTTATCTTCTTGGGGTCAAAAAAGAATTATTTTCTAAGTATAGCGACCTTTTCGAGTTACTGCCTCGGGGGGTCAATTTCATCACCGGACTATCATTTGCTCACGAGCTAGCCTACCTCTCACAGCTCTCTTGCCTTATTACGGTAGATAATTCTATGGCTCATCTTGCCCGATTGATGGATACTCCTTTTATAGAAATTCCTTCGATTCATACGGAGGAGAATACTCTTTTGTCAATCATTCATCAAATACAATCAATAACAAGCGAACAACCTGTTTCCCATGAATGTGAGAATCAATAAACTCCTAAGCGATACGGGCTTAGGCTCTCGCAGAGAAGTAGAAGCCCTGATAGAAGAGGGGCGTGTTTGGATCAATGGAGATCGAGCAGAGCTTAGCGATGTGGTCTCAGAGGATGATGTCGTAGAATTGGATGGGGAGGAACTTCCCGTGCGCGACTTACTCCGGGATATGGCCGCCGAGCAAAAGCAGCGCATTGCTGAGCAGGCTTCTGTACGAATTGGAAGACAATACATTGATGTAGACGACGATAATGATCGACCTCATCGTGCTCGCCCAAAAAATGCAGGGGCAAAAAAAGATCGCCGTGCTGATGGCTTTGCCCCCATGGGGAAGCCTAAAACCGTAGGAGGTCGTCCTGCGAAGTTTCGCAAAGATAGAGAAGACGAGCGTCCTTCTTCTCGCGGAGGAAGAGAAGAGCATCGCTCTTTTGATGCTAAGAAAAAGGGGCGAAAAGGAGGCTTCGACGGCAAGAAGCGTTTTTCTTGATTAGTTGTTTTAGAGAGACTTTATCCCTATGAAAGTTAGTTTGGTACGTCACACTTCTGTGGAGTTAGATGGTAATTTCACTTGCTATGGAGCCCTTGATGTAGAGGTGAATCCTACCTTTGAGCAAGAAGCGAAAGGGGCGAAAGAGCGCATTGAAGGTCTGCAACCCGATGGGGTCTTTACAAGTCCTCTCCAGAGAGCTGTAAAGTTGGCTACCTACTGTGGATATGGCCATGCCGAGCGAGACGACCGCTTGCGTGAAATGAATTTTGGAGCCTGGGAGGGTAAGCCTTGGAGTGAGATTCTAACCACTCAAGACATCCCCGCGTTCTTTAGGTACTATGTGGATCATCGCACGCCCGGAGGGGAGTCTTTGAGCGATCAGCAGCTGAGAGTACGCGCTTTCTTAGAAGAGAAAAAACAGGAGGGCTTCCGGCATATATTGCTTTTCTGCCACGGAGGAGTGATCAATTGTGCTCGCACTCTTGTGGGCGAGACGAGTATTGTTGAGGCGTTTGCTTCCCTTCCCGGATTTGCTTCCCACACTCTTATTGAGTATTGATTATAACCTTTGCTTCTCCTCGTCTTAGGGCGAGTGGGGAGCTTCTTTATCCTTACTTTCTGTTATTATGGGGGCGTAGAGCAACAATTGTCTACCCTATTTTGGGTAGAATTGCCTGCGCCTGCCAACTATTGCGTATATTTGAAGCAGAATAGCTAGAGAGTGAATCATTATGAATAATAAGACCAATGTGCTCCTAGTAGGAGCTAGTACCGAGACCGGTCGTTATGTGCTGAGGCAATTATTGGCACGTAAAGATAATTTTAATATTACCGTTTTTGATGTAAAAAAGAGTCGTTCACAGACGCTACTTGAGCCTCTACGTGACGAAATAAACGTTGTCTATGGCAATATTGCCCTACCGGCAGATACGGTAGAGGTAGTCAAAGGACAAGATTTCGTAATCCATTGCGGTTTCCTCTCTTCGCAAACGGCTTGCAAGAAATACGCCCTTGCTGAGGAGGTTAACGCCCTAGGTACTCGTTTCCTTATCGAGAATCTTGAGCATTATTCCCCCCAAGCCTATTTGGTGATGCTCTCCTCTATTGAGGTATATGGAGACCGCCTAACCGCTCCGATGCTCCGTACAGACGATTTCTTGGCTCCCTCCATTGGCAACTTCTCGGCACTTACACGCATACAAGCAGAGAAGTTTGTACAAGATAGCTCGCTAGAGTGGACCATCTTCCGCCCCGGTATTGTGATGGGGACAGAGATGGAGGATATGGATGGCGAAATCTTCTTGATGCCTCTAGAGTCGCATCTTGAGTTTGTACATGCCGATGACTTGGCTTTTGCTCTCGTAGAGAGCTATCAGCATCGTTCCTCTCTCTGGAATAAGGTCTTCAATGTCGGCGGTGGTACTACGTGTCGTGCAGTCTACTCAGAGTTCCTTTCTCGACTCTTCTCTACGATTGGTTGGGGCGAAATGGACTTCCCCGAGCGCACTTTTGCCACATACAATCGCTATGGTGGCTATTTTTCCGATGGAGATGCCTTGGAGGAAATCCTCCACTTCCGTAAATATTCGATCGACAATTATTTCTCGGAATTGGCTAATGCCAAGACTCTGGCGGGTAAGTTGGCCACAAAGCTCTTTGGCGGTCTCCAGAAGAAGAACCTCCTGGCAAAGAGTGAGCCCTATAAGGCATTCCGTCAAAACGACTCTACCAAGATGAAGTACTACTTCTAGAGGGTAGAGGAGTCATTTCCCCCTTTTGATTATTCACCTTTTAAGTTCCGTATATATGGTAAAAAAAGTTCTCTTTAGTCTCTTTGTTGCTCTTTTCCCTGTACTCTCTTTGAGTGCTCAAACAGAGGGTTTCCCTCACTCCAAGGCACACGATCACAGCCACGATGGTAGGATCTTTGTGGGAGGAAGTCTAAACTACTGGTACAATACCGATACCAAAAGCAGTGCCTTTTCTCTCCGACCGGAGGCAGGGTATTTGTTCAACGATACTTGGGGGGCTGGGGCTTTTCTTGCCTATGAGTTTGAGGAAGACAAGCACTCTGTAGGAGTAACTCCCTTTGTACGCTATTATTATTTGCACCGTCTTCCCTTCAATCTCTACCTTGATGGTTGTTTTGGATGGAATATGACGCTTGCCAAGGATGCCGCCAAGAATACCAAGAAAGAGTATGGCTGGGAGGTAGGAGTGCGTCCAGGGGCTTGTATTGACCTTACAGAGGGGCTTTGCTTGTGCCTGCGCCTAGGCTTTGTAGGATACCGCGATAATTTTGTGATGGGAGAAGAACCCGAGATTGGAGCAAAGGGATTTGGTGTCCGTTTTGCTCCTGAGGAGCTTCAGATCGGGCTCGAATTGGAGTTCTGATCTCTCCCCGCTAGCGGGGTCATTCTCTCCCTAGAAGAGAATCTATATAGAGAGGGGTAGATTTATTTCTACCCCTTTTTTTAGAACTATACTACACCTATACTCCCACTTGCTAAGGGGAGCTTTTGGGGAGGATTGAAAGCAAAAATCTTCCTTGATACGTCAAGAGTAGAGAAGAAGAGGGCGGAATAGGGAAGTGTAGATGTTCCCATTTTTGTTGCCATTGAGGAGCCAAGAGGGCACGACAATGTACGAAGATGAGGTTTTTACCCATTAGGGTAACAAAAAAGCCCTCAGTGTTGAGGGCTAAAATTTGTTTGTCAGATGGTGACCCCGGAGAGGCTCGAACTCTCGACCCACTGATTAAGAGTCAGTTGCTCTACCAACTGAGCTACGGAGTCATGCACCTATACTTGGTGACTTCTTTTGGGAATCGCCTCTCCCGCTTCTCGATAGTGACCGATGCAGGATTCAAACCTGCAACCTTCTGATCCGTAGTCAGATGCTCTATTCAGTTGAGCTAATCGGCCAGTCCTAATAGGCGTTATCGATTTCCGAATGCAAAGGTACTACTTAATTTCTAATGCGCAATACCCTTAGGGCTACTTTTTTACTCTCTTACTAGCTCCTAAGAGGCGAGTTTCTCCCTATATATTTGGTTCTTAGTTTTTTATGGCGAAAAAGAATTTTTACTCCTGCGTCAGAATTTTTTCGTTCTGATGCTGTTTGGGCGAGAAATAGAGGAGAAATGGGTTCTTGGGTACTTACAAATCCTAGGTGGGCTTGGGAGACTAGAAAGATAGGCCTCGTGGAGAAGGATTTTATTCTAGGCCAGCAGCAAAAAATTTCTAGGCCTATAGCAATTTATTTTTAGGGTAGAATACTGGGAATTTTCAGGCAGAATAGGGAGGTATTTCTGGGTGGAATAGGGGAGTCGTTTTGGGTGGAAAAGAAAACCCCTTTGAGGATCAATTAGATTCTCAGGAACTATTGCCTTTCTAAGGGGCAGAGAAAACAAAAAGAGACAATCCCAGAGGAAATTGTCTCTTTTCATATTATGATGTCCCTATTGGTTAAGGAGGTCAATTAGTTTTCTCTTCGTAGAGGAATCGTTTGATACTTCGCTTCGGAGTTTTGACGAAGGGTTCTTCTTGGAGGACAAAGCGAGTAACCTTTTCGTAGGCAGCTACCTGATTGTTGAGTTGAGCTCGGAACTCCTCGATTCGTTGCCAGGCAGCTTCCGGGCTAAGTCCTTCGCGTTGTGCAACCTTCGGGTCGGGCACGATGAGGGCTACCAGCCTATCTGCTCTACGTACCACCAAACTTTCTACAACGAGAGAGAAGCTGTTGATTTTTTCTTCTATCTCTTCGGGGTAGATATTCTGCCCATTGCTAGAGAGGATCATAGTCTTGGATCGCCCACGTATGAATAGGTTGTTATGCCGATCTAAGGTACCTAGGTCTCCCGTATGCATCCAGCCATCGGAGGTAAAGAGTTGCGCATTGGCTTCCGGATTTTTGTAGTATCCTTGGCATACATTCATACCTCGTACTTGTATTTCTCCGGGAGCATTGAGAGGTGCTCCTTCTTCGCGAACGATACGTACTTCCATTGTGGTAAGAGGCTTTCCACAGCTCCCTGGTACCCAGCGTTTGTGGTTTTCGTAGCTGATAAGAGGGCCGCACTCGGTCATTCCATACCCAACAGTTAGCGGGAATCGGATCTTTTTTAGGAAGGAGCCCACCTGCTCCGATAGGGCAGCTCCTCCTACAATCACTTCGCGAAACTCACCCCCTAGGGCGTGTTCTAGCTTGCGCCGGATACTCTTGTATACAATGCTTTTGAGCCCGGGTATGTGGGTGAGGAACTTAATAAGAGGTTGCTCTAGCTTGGGGGCAATTGCCTGCTTGTAGATCTTCTCTAGGATGAGGGGGACGGTGATAATGAGTTGTGGGCGCACCTTGGCAAAGGCGGCCATGATAACACGAGGAGAGGGGACTTTTCCCAAGATGGTCACGTGTGCCCCCATGGTGATGGGGGTTATCAAATTGAATGCACAGCTATAGGCGTGCGCTAGGGGGAGGAAGCAAAGCTCGCGATGCCCCCGATACATGAGGTCAAGTCGGTGCGCGTAGAGGGCATTACCTGCAATATTTTGTCCGGTAAGGAGCACTCCCTTGCTTACACCCGTGGTACCGCTTGTGTAGTTAATGTACATTACCTCGCTATTCTCTCGCTGAGCAAAGCAGATGCTCTCGCGAGCAAAACTGCCGCCCTCGGAGTAGAGTTTCCATCGATCGCGGTGGGCAATGGATTCTCTTAGGGCTTTTTCGTTCTCCTCTTTTTGCTTGGCAACGTGTACTATATCCAGCTCTTCTATCCCCATAAGTATCTCTATTTGGGGGCAACGATTGAGGTCTATAGCGGTGCGGAGCTTCTGATCTAGGAAAAGTATGCGAGAGTCGCTATGATCGATAATGCGCTCAGCATCCTGAGGGTTAAAATCCTGTAGGATGGGCACAATTACCGCACCATAGGTAATAGTGGCAATAAATATAATGCACCAGCGTGCTGAGTCTGCCCCCATGAGGGCGACCTTGTCTCCGGCTTTGAGGTCTGCCGTGCGAAAGAGGGCATGGAGGCGAGCAATCTCTTGTGCTGCGCTGCCATAGGTAAAGGTTTCGTTTGTATCGTAGTCGGTAAATGCCGGTAAGTCAAAACTCTCTTTGAAGGAGTCTTCAATTACCTTTAGTAGGTTCCTGTTAACGTCGTTATTCGTATATTTATTCATGCACAGTTATTCTTTAGCTGTGCAAAAGTAGCTCTTATTGATGAATTGTAGGTATAGATAGATACACAAATTGGCCTAAAATGTGTATTTATATGGAAGAATGGAGTGGAATATTGTACCTTTGGAGACTGTAGAATGAGACCCTAAAGTAGTATGATTTACTCCCTTATCGCGGCAATCGTTGTTGTCCTTTGTCTTGCCTTTTTACTCTTGAGAGAGCATCGTATTTCCTTATCTATCAGGGAAAAACGAGAGCAAGAACAAGCCGAAATAGTAGAAGTGCGTACTCTAATCTCCGTGCAAAAAGAGGAGATCCGAAGAGTAACTGAGGAGAGTGTGCAAAGGCAAAGCGCTCTTGAGCAGTTGCGGGGCGAAAAGGAGAACCTAGAGCACGAGGGCTATCGTTGGCAGGTAGAGTGCCAGCATCTGCAACGCGCTCTCGAAGAGGCGAAACAGAAGAATCAAGACCAAGCCAAGGAGCTACAGTTACAGTTCAAAGAGATTGCTACACAGATTGTAGAAGAGCGCTCCAAAACCTTAGGTGTACGCAACGAGGAGACCCTTCGTCCCCTGAGAGAGGATATAGAACGCCTCGGTAAGAGAGTAGAGGAGACCTATAGTGCCGAGTCGCGCGAACGTATTTCGTTGCAAAGTACGATCCGAGAGCTTATGCAGCAGAGCGGCACGCTAAGCACGGAGACGAATGCCCTTATCAAAGCCCTCAAGGGGGATAGCAAAGTGCAGGGGGACTGGGGGGAGATGATTCTTGAGAACATTTTGCAGTCGAGCGGTTTGCGGCGTGGTGAGGAGTATACGGTGCAGGAGACCTTGCGAGATGAGCAAGGGGATGTGTTACGTCCCGCGGGAGAGAGGAGTGCTTTGCGCCCCGATGTGATCGTGCGTTACCCCAATGGAGGGGCTATGGTAATCGATAGTAAGGTCAGTCTTACAGCTTATAGCAGATACGCTGCCACAGAAGATGATGAGGAGCGTAAGCGTTTTGCTCAAGAGCATCTCGATAGTGTGCGTAAGCATATTGCAGAGCTATCGGCCAAGCGTTATCCTGAGTTTGTAAAGGGGGCTCCCGACTTTGTTGTGCTATTTATCCCCAACGAACCGGCTTATACTCTGGCTCTCATGCAAGATTCCTCTCTCTGGGAATCGGCATACGCAAAGGGGGTTGTGCTTATCAATGGTACCAATTTGATCGCCGTACTGCGCATGGCGCAAGATATGTGGCAGCGAGATCGACAAATTAAAAATGTGGAAGAGATTGTACAGCGTGCCAGTGCCATGTACGACAAGTTTTGCACTTATGCAGCTACGCTTGTAGAGACGGAAGAGAAGATGGTAAAGGCAACAGAGAGTCTGCGCAAGGCACGAGGGCAATTGAGCGAGGGGCGAGGAAACTTTATTCATCAGATGGAGCAGTTACGCGAATTGGGCCTCAAGAATACCAAGAACCTCCCGACCAGCCTTTTGCCTCCTACGGAGTAATCTTCACTCTATCATAAGGTTTGCCCCAAGTATCTATCCATTGCGTGATAGGCACTTGGGGCTTCCTTTTATTGTGTCTGTTTAAGATCTTAGTTTCTGCCACCCATCATCGGAGGCATATCTCTGGATTCTCTTTACTCCTCTTCGTACATATTGTACGAGATGTTGCTCTCTTTCCATTTGTCCTTCGGGGTTACATCGCCATCAGGATAACCTATAGCAATAGTATTAAGAGGAATTAAAAACTCCGGTAGCCCAAGAACCTCAGATACAGCGGCACAGCGTTCTTCTGAAGGGTAGGTGCCAGTCCACACGGCTCCTAGTCCCAGTCCGGTAGCTACTAGGAGAATATTCTCCGAGGCTGCAGAGCAGTCCTGAACCCAAAGCTCGCGTGCATTGCCGTCGAGAGCTTTGGTCATGTCGCCACAGACTACGATAGCCAGCGGAGCCTTAGCAGCCATAGCGGCATGGGGGTTAGCCTCAGCAAGTTTCTGCAGCAGATCCTTTTCCGTAACAACTATAAAGTGCCATGGCTGTTTATTTTTTGCCGTTGGGGCTGACATCCCAGCACGGAGCAACTTTTCTATCTTTTCTTCTTCAACAGATTGGTCTTGATAGGAGCGGATAGATGTGCGCTTGAGAATATTGTTGAGAACTACTTCCGAGGTGTCCTGTTGTTGCGCCTTCTCACCCCCAGTTACTGCAAGCTTATAGCCGAGGAATACAAGTGCAATAGCGAGCACTACATTGAGAATCATTGATGTCTTCATATCTTTTATTTCTTGTTTTTAGGACTTGAATATTGACTGCACTTAAAGAGAGAACCTGTGGGACAAACAAAGCGGCAGTAGGGTCGTATAACCACCGTGGAGAGGGCCACGAATACTACAGCAATGGCAATGACCACCCATGAGGCTGATTGGAAAACAAAGGCAGAGAAGGGCTCGTAATCGATCCAATCGAACCATACACCTGTCCACAAACATAGCATGAGTACAGCCCATAGAATCTGGCGAAACATATCTAAGTATTTGATAGTCGTTGGCTTCATCTTTATTTTGTACCCTACGCATTTCCCTGCAAGCTCTTGCAACGAACCGAGCGGACATACATGTGTACAGTAGTACGATTTTTTACCAAAAAGCGGATACACGAAGGCCGTGATGAGCATGATGACCGGTACGATTAGGGCTATTACATTCATACCATTTGACATATAGCTGACCATCGATGTGTAGTTCAGAAACGAGCCGCACCAGAAGCCTAGTACGACAACATTAAGGATTTGCTGAGCTATCCTATAGCGTTTATTCCTAACAAAAAGCGGTACGATGGCAGCTAAGAGCACTACAATTAGTCCGGCTATAGCCTTGGCAGAGAGGTCGAAATCTGACCAAATTGATCCCTTTACGGGATTATTCACCGCGTACTGAAGGCCTCGCTGTACGTTTTCAATGATAGCCTTTGACGTGAATGTTGCACCGGACACTCCGTCCACTTCCAATTGCTGAGCATCCTCTATGGTTTGTCCATCCCACTTACTAAGTAGTACTGATGCCGACTCAAAGAATTTGGGAGTCTCTGAATTTGGGAGGGCCTCGACACTTTTAATTCGACCATCTTGCAAAGTGATCACCAAAGGTACGGTGCCTCCGTAGCCTATGATATCTTTCCCTAGCTCGGTAGTATTTAATCGTATTGAGCCATCTTCAAGCACGGTCATCGTGTCCGTCTTAGAAGTCTCCTCCTGTTGCTGCTTCAGATCGTGTCCTAAGACCTTTCCGTCTCTTCGGAGACTTATTGCCATGACCAGCAGGAGAGATACTATCAAATATAATAGTTGTTGTAGTTTCCCTGAATAATTCTTCATATAGCCTTTATATTATTGTTTCTTTCACGTTAAGGAGTTTCTTCAAATCCATGTTTTTTATTCCTTGATAGGGGAGAACGAGAGTTGTAGATAACGGCGTGTATTGGGGGTAATGGCAAAAGCCTCTGTGCGCTGTATGGGTACTACCCAAAGAGGTTGCTCGCCAGCCCGAAGTAGAGGAATGGAAGAGAAAAGTACTGGTACTATCCCCTTTTCATTGAGTATCTTTTGGATGGTTTTTCGACCTTTGAGCCCAAAGGGTTGTATTTTCTCCTCTGGATCTATTGCAGAAATGGAGAGAGTAACCATGCCTTTAGCATCAGTGTAGTGTTGACTTAGAGCGTCCCAATCTAGTACGATAGAGAGAGGGGAAGTGGGGATAGCTTTATTCTTTTCGTGGATGGAGTAGGAAAAAATGCCGTAAGGGGTGCTTATTTCCCCTTGGTTCGAGTCTATGCGAAGGTATTCTACAGCTCCTTCGTTTTCTCTCAGAGGGGTAGAGATAAGGTGGAGTAACCCTTTGCGACATTCTAGCGTATAGTTGTTTGCCGTAATGCTTACGGGGTGGGGAGATGAGAGTTGCGCCTCAAATTGTTCGATTGCATCGGCAGAAAACCCTTTCCCCTCCGTAATGTAATGGAGCAGGGTAGGGGCAACACCCGAGCGAAGTAGATTCTCTACTTTATAGGTCGATATGCTAGTATGAGAGAGGGGGAAGGGCTGAGGTACACGTGCTTCTGTAAGTAGTGCCTCGATGCCTTTTTGGTATATTGTCTCGGCATCTCGTAGATGTGCCAGTGTGCTTCTAGAGGTCGTAAGGAATTGGGGATTAAGCTCCTGGAAAAGAGGAATGATGCGATGACGAATAGCATTTCGCTTGATGGAGGTATCTTGGTTGGTGCTGTCGAGGCAAAACGGTTGCCCTAATAGATGGAGAAAATCGTGAATCTCTTTGGGGTGCACATCAAGTAAGGGTCGGATAATCGAACCGCGTTTGGGGAGAATGCCACGTAGCCCTGTAAGCCCTGTCCCTCTTGAGAGGTTCCCCAAAAGTGTCTCTACATTGTCTTGCAAGTGATGGGCTACTGCGATAGCTTCAATGCCCCGTTTGGTGGCTTCTTGCTCAAATACTTGATAGCGAAGTTCGCGAGCTGCCATCTCCACGGATAGCCCATGGGTCGTGGCATAGGCACGAGTATCGAAGTGATGAACCTCTAACTCAATCCCCAATTGAGCCGTAAGATCTCGGCAGAATTGCTCATCTCGGAGACTCTCTTCTCCCCTCAAATGGAAATTGCAATGTATGGCAATAGGGCAGTAGTCAGAGAGCTGTAAGGCAAGTAGTAGTGCAACCGAATCAGCCCCTCCACTTAGAGCCACGAGCACCGAAGCGTGTGGCTCCAAAAGTTGATAGCGACTGATGCTTTGCCGCATGGTGCGCATCAGGGGGTGATGATAGACCTGAGGATTCGTCTTCATAAGGCGAATTTACAAAAATAGGGCGTACCAAAAGTTGTTACTTCTGATACACCCTATGTTTATACTAGGTGGAGACACCCAAAAGGGTTCTACTACATGTTAAGTAAATCAGGGTCAATGATGATGCGCCCACAATACTCACAAATAATCTCCTTTTTGTGGAGTTTGATCTCAAGCTGACGCTGGGGTGGAATGCGATTGAAGCATCCACCACAAGACTCACGGTCGATGGGTACTACGGCTAGTCCGTTGCGAGCCCCATTGCGAATGCGATGGAAGAAAGCAAGCACACGAGGGTCTTGGATCTCTTTCTCCTGCTTAGCTGCTTCTTTGCGCAGCTTTTCTTCGTCTTCGTGCGTCTCTTGTATGATGCTGTCGAGCTCCGATTTCTTCGCCTTTAGGTCGCCTGCACGGAGTTCGAATTGTTCCTTGTATTTTGCAATATCAGCCTTGCGAGCCTGTAGCTCTTGGGTGTATTCGCGTATTTTCTTCTCGCTGAGGGTAATCTCTAGCTCTTGGTATTCAATCTCTTTTGAGAGGTTGTCATACTCACGATTGTTGCGAACATTATCTATTTGAGCCTTGTATTTATCGAGCAACTCACGAGACTGAGCTATCTTGCTGCGTTCTGCAGTAACCGATTGTGATAGGGTTTTGGCAGAAGATGCCGTATTGTCGAGACGCGTTTGCAACTGAGCAAGGTCGTTCTCTATGTTCTCAACTTCGAGAGGAAGTTCGCCACGAAGTATTTCAATTTCATCTATGCGCGATAGGGTTGCCTGCAGACGAGCCAAAGCGGTGAGACGCTTTGCTACACGTTCTTCTGCGGTTTCTAGTTGGGCAACCGAAGCTGCATCCTCCAGCTTTTTGGCGGTAGGTTCTTTCTTTGCTGGCGTTTCTTTCTTGGCCATATTACTTATAGGTGATTAACCGGATTATTGTCGTACAACGACTCTCGAAGCACAAAGTTAGGGAATTTTGCCGAGATAATGTCGCTAAATAGCCTGCGAGCGACAGATTCACTCTCGTGATGCCCGATGGTGACAAAGAGGAGATGGCCGGCCGCATCTAGGTAGTCGCTGTATTTTCCCTCGCCCGTAAGGTAAACATCGGCATGCTGTGCGATGGCGTTGGATAGGAAACTCCCTCCACTTCCTCCGCATAGAGCAACGCGAGAAATCGCTTTCCCTAGGGGGTGGGAATAGGCAACGTGCTTTACCCCAGACCACTGAGAGACTTTTTTGAGGAACTCCTCTTCGCTCATGGGATGGGGTAGTTCGCCGATGACCCCCGTGCCTATCTTATCTTGTGGAGTCGCTAGGGAAATGAGCTCGTAGGCAGGCACTTCGTACGGATGGGAGGCGTAAATTGCTTGTATTACTTTGTGGACGAGGTGAGGCTCTACAAGGAGAGAAATTTGTGTTTCTGCCACCTCCTCCAGTTCTCCTAGAGAGCCAATTGCGGGGTTCGCTCCCTCCAATGGACGGAAATGCCCTCGCCCCTCTACCGAAAACGAACAACTATCGTAGCACCCCAATCTGCCTGCTCCTGCAGCGCACAAAGCTCTCTCCACTTCGGGAGCAGAGGCGGTGGGTACCATAACCGATAGTTTGTAAAGGTTGCAAGGTTGAGCTACAAGGGCGCGTGTCTGTTGCAGTTGTAGCCGCTCGGCTAGGTAGTAGTTAATCCCTTTAGCTGCGTTATCCGCATTGGTATGAGCCGAATAGATAGCAATGTCATGCTTGATAGCGAGGGCAACGGTGCGCTCTTGGTAGGTCTGACACCCGATGCGTTTGAGAGGACGGAAGAGTAGGGGATGATGGGTAATAAGTAGGTTACAGCCGGTCTCTAGAGCCTCTTGTACGGTGGCTTCGGTTGCCTCTACGGCAAGTATAGCCCCGGTGCACTCAAGGTGCGGGTTACCTACTTGCCAGCCGCTGTTGTCCCAAGTCTCCTGTAGAGACAAGGGACAAACTTCTTCGAGGGCTGCGATTATATCAAGATGGGTAGGCATCAAAAGATTTATTGCTCTTGGGCTGGGCGGAGGATGAGGTTGAGTTCATCGAGTTGTACCTGATCGATTGCCGAGGGGGCATCAATCATTACATCGCGGCCGGCGTTGTTTTTGGGGAATGCAATGCAGTCGCGGATCGAGTCTAGGCCAGCCATGATAGAAACCCAGCGGTCAAGCCCGAATGCGACCCCTCCGTGGGGAGGTGCTCCGTACTTGAAGGCGTTCATCAAGAACCCGAATTGCTCCTCGGCTTTTTCCTTGGTAAAGCCAAGTACCTCAAACATCTTATGCTGCAATTGTGAGTCGTGGATACGGATGGATCCGCCGCCAACTTCTACACCATTGATCACCATGTCGTAAGCATTGGCGCGCACGGCTCCGGGATCGGTGGAGAGGAGAGAAATGTCTTCCGGCTTGGGGGAGGTGAAGGGGTGGTGCATTGCGTAGAAGCGTTGCGTCTCTTCGTCCCACTCGAGTAGGGGGAAGTCCACAACCCACAGACACTCAAATTTATTGGGGTCTTTGAGTCCGGCAAGGTCGGCTACGTGCAGACGGAGTGTACCCAATTGCTTGAGCACACTGTAACGTTCCGCGCCGAGTAGTATGAGGACGAGGTCTCCGCTCTTTGCCTCTGCTGCCTGAGCTATTGCTTTGAGTGCATCAGCGTCGAAGAATTTATCTACGGAACTCTTGAACGAGCCATCGGCATTGCACTTGATCCAGATAAGCCCCTTTGCACCAACTTGGGGGCGCTTTACATAGTCTGTAAGTGCGTCAATCTGCTTACGCGTATACTCGGCGGCTCCCTCTACGGCAATGGCTCCCACATAGGCAGCTTCGTCCATAAGACTCATGCCGTGCCCTTGGGCTAGAGTGGTAATCTCGCGGATAGGCATCCCGAAGCGGAGATCCGGCTTGTCACTCCCGTAGCTATTCATGGCTTCGTGCCAGCTCATTCTACGGAAAGGGGTAGCGGGAGTGACTCCACGTATTTTGCTGAAAAGCTCTACAGCAAGCCCCTCGAAGACTGTGAGGATATCCTCTTGGTCTACAAAGCTCATCTCGCAGTCTATCTGTGTAAATTCGGGCTGACGATCGGCACGAAGGTCCTCATCACGGAAGCACTTCACGATCTGGAAGTAGCGATCCATCCCAGCTACCATCAATAGCTGCTTAAAGGTTTGAGGCGACTGAGGTAGAGCGTAAAATTCGTTAGGATTCATACGCGAGGGCACTACAAAGTCGCGAGCACCTTCGGGGGTAGACTTGATGAGCATGGGGGTCTCAATCTCCAAAAATCCCAAGCGATCTAGGTAATTGCGAGTGAGGAGAGCCATGCGATGGCGTAGCTCGATATTGCGCTTTACGGGGCCGCGACGGAGGTCGAGATAGCGATACTTCATGCGGAGGTCGTCTCCTCCGTCTGAGTTGTCTTCGATCGTAAAGGGAGGCACCTCCGAGGGATTGAGTACTCGGCAGCTTGTTACTTCTAGCTCAATATCCCCTGTTGCTATCTTGTCGTTTTTGGCAGACCGCTCACGCACCACGCCGGTGGCTTGTAGTACACATTCGCGCCCTACACCATCAAGAGCCGATTGGAGCTCGGGGTGTGCAGAGTCGAATACGAGTTGAGTAATGCCATAGCGATCGCGAAGATCGAGGAACGCCATAGCCCCCATTCTACGAAGTTTACTTACCCAACCAGCGAGAGTTACCTCACTATCTATGTGCTCTTTGCGGAGCTCTCCGCACGTATTTGTCCTGTACATTTTGTTCTTTTGTTAGCCTATAATCTCTCTATCCGGAGAGCTGTCATTTATAGCCACAAAGGTACTAATATTTACATCTATATGGTTGTCGTAATAGACAAACCCCACTCCTACAATCGGAAAGAATGCAGGGAGTGGGGCTCTTTATGAGTATGGGTGCAAAACCAAATTCCCCTTATGGAGGGATTACACCCGGTAAAAAGGGCGAGTTTATTACTCTGCGCCGGCTTTTCTATTGAGGAAGATATGGGCAAGAAACCCAATGATAACTAAGCCCAAGCCACCGCCCAATGTAACATTGCTCGTCTGATCTAAAAAGTGAGGTATAGCGATAACTAACACTCCGATGAGGAGGAGTATTGATCCGAGATACTTTAGGAGATTGTTCATATAGCTCTGTACTATCTATTTTGTTCTGAGTGCAAATTAAGCGATTATTGCTGAATCGGAGAAATCTTTGCTTAGAAAAAGCAGCCCTATTGCCCTATTAGGTAGGGAAGATAGGCTGGCTTTCTCTTTGATTTCATTAGAATTCGGCATTGTTTGGGGTACGAGGGAAGGGGATAACATCGCGGATGTTGCTCATCCCCGTTACGAAGAGAAGGAGACGCTCGAAGCCCAATCCAAAGCCGGCATGAGGTACAGATCCAAAGCGGCGAGTATCTAGGTACCACCAAATATCCTTCTCGGGAACTCCCATCTCTTGAGCGTGGGTACGAAGTTTGTCAAAGTTAGCTTCACGCTCACTACCGCCGATAATTTCTCCGATTAGTGGGAAGAGAACGTCCATGCCTCGTACCGTTTTTCCGTCCTCGTTTTGCTTCATATAGAAAGCTTTAATCTCCTTCGGATAGTCGGTCATTATTACGGGTTTTTGGAAGTGCTGCTCCACAAGGTAGCGCTCATGTTCGCTGGCAAGGTCTACGCCCCAGTACACGGGGAATTCAAATTTATGCCCTTCGGCAATAGCCTTTTCGAGTATCTCAATCCCTTGCGTATAGGTGATGCGCTCGTAGCTATTGGCAAGGACGAAGCGAAGACGATCCATTAGTCCCTTATCGAAGTGTTCCGAGAGGAAAGCCAAATCGTCCGCACAATTATCAAGAGCCCACTGTACACAATGCTTGGTAAACTCCTCTGCAAGGTCCATGTTGTCGTGCACGTCGAAGAACGCAATTTCGGGCTCAATCATCCAAAACTCAGCAAGGTGACGAGGTGTATTGGAGTTTTCTGCACGGAAAGTGGGACCAAAAGTATAAATCCCTCCAAGGGCAAGGGCTGCCAGCTCTCCCTCTAGTTGTCCTGAGACGGTAAGAGCGGTAGGTTTACCGAAGAAGTCTTTTTTGTAATCCACTTCGCCGGCCTTGTTAAGAGGTAATTTATCTAGGTTTAGAGTCGTTACGCGGAACATTTGCCCTGCTCCTTCTGCATCACTAGAGGTAATGATGGGGGTGTGCACATAGTAGTATCCCTTCTTATGGAAAAACTCGTGGATGGCAATAGCCATGTTGTGTCGGATACGCAGTATGGCACCAAAGGTATTGGTACGAGGGCGCAGATAGGCTATATCGCGGAGGAACTCTAGGGAATGCCCTTTCTTTTGTAGAGGGTAGCTATTGGGGTCGCATGTGCCGAATATGGTAATCTCTTCAGCTTGTAACTCAATGCTTTGTCCTGCTCCCTGAGAGGCAACGAGGGTGCCTCGTACAGCCAGAGATGCCCCAGTAGTGATTTGTTGCATAACCTCGGGTGAGAAGCGAGCCAGATCTGCTACGATTTGTAGATTATGGATACAGCTACCATCATTGAGTGCAATGAAGCTTACCGCTTTATTGCCACGGCGCGTACGCACCCAACCCATAACTGTGATTTCTTGATCTAATGTAGGCGAGGCAATAACCTCTTTAATCATCAATCTTTTCATGTACCGATATTGTTATACTCTCTCTATTTTATTCGTAGAAGTCGTGACGGAGGTTGCGTACTTCGTCCTCTGTGAGGTAACGCCATCTGCCTCGTGGTAGATCTTTTTTGGTCAAGCCGGCAAAGTAAACGCGATCGAGTTTGTAAACGCGATAGCCAAGATGCTTGAATATACGACGCACGATGCGATTGCGACCCGAGTGGATCTCTATACCCACAATGGCGAGATTGTTTTCGTCTACATAGCTGATAGCATCTGCATGGATCTCCCCATCTTCGAGCTCTATGCCCGAAGCGATTTGTTGCATGTGCTCCACCGATACGGGTTTATCAAGCGTTACTTGATAGATTTTCTTCTTCTCGTACTTGGGGTGCATGAGCTTTGCTGCCAGGTCACCATCGTTGGTAAGGAGAAGAAGCCCTGTGGTATTCCTATCGAGACGTCCGACCGGATAGATACGCTCGTTGCAAGCGTTACGTACCAAGTCTATGGCTGTGAGTCGTTTTTCGGGGTCGCTGCTGGTAGTTACGCAGTTGCGTGGTTTGTTGAGCAGTACGTATATCTTCTTTTCGATGGAAACGGGCTTCCCATCTACCGAAATAAAGTCTTCTCGAGTGACGTGTTTCCCTAGTTGTGTGACGATTTCTCCATTTACAGAGACGTGCCCATCCACGATGAGTTGGTCGGCAACACGGCGAGAGCATACGCCCGAACTAGCCAAAAACTTATTGAGACGTAGAGGAGTCTTAGGATCCACCGGCATCTCAGGATAAGAGATAACTTCCTCCGGTCTGCGTTGAATTTTCTTCTTTTTCTTTTTCTTACCCTTGGGGGATTGACCTGCATGTTGTGCTTTTTCATCGAGAGGCTCAGCATTGTGACGCTTCTTTTGTCGCTCAAAAGGATAGATGGGTCTATCGTCCTCTCTGCCTCCCTCTTGAGAAGAACGTCTGTCGCGGACGTGGTGGGTGGGTCGATGAGAAGAGGTGCGTACGGGCTCATCTTGCTCGAGCATTTGCATGGTGCGCCCTATCACTTCGTCTGCTTCGCGTGAAAGTTTGTCAAACATGCCTTCGAGTGATATATCCCAATCTTCGTCATTGTTGCTCTCCTTTTGCTGTGCCACAGCACGGGAGGCATCGTTGTTTCTACTAATGATGGAAGCACTACCACGCTTGTCTTCGTCGGTAGAAACAAGGATACAACTTTTGCGGTCGGTGGTTTGGGAAATCCGGGTGCGGGTACGCTTGCGTCCTCCTGTATTTGTTTTAGTTGGGGTCTCGTTGTTTGAGACTTTTGATTCTGAAGCTGTGGCTTCTTGCTCTTTCTCAGGTGCTGCCTCTGCTGAGGACTTCTCTGAGTTTTGGAGTGCTTTTTCTTCAGATTCGATGGAGTCTTTATTTTCCATTCGGATAATTCAGTGATCTACTTTTAGGTGAGTGTAGACTCTTTTTGTTTTGTACTAATAAAATATTTGTCTTGATCTCGTACACCTCTCGTGTATGGAATCAAGATGATGAAAAGGCAAATACCGGATGGAATAGAATGGTATTTTGTCCCTCCTATCTTGCCCCTTGATCAAAAACTTTTCTTGATTCTTTGGCTATAACTTCGTCTGCTTTCAGTTTATTCCTTTCCTACAGACCCTCACAAAGGTAGTGATTTATTTATATACCTACGTAAGTTTGGGGAGAAATGGCACGCATTTCTTCTTTGATGCTTGGGGCTACATCCAACGTGTCAATAAAGCGATGGATGCTCTCCTCCGTCATGGCTTCGCCCGTACGTGTGAGTTGCTTTAGCGTTTCGTAAGGGTTGGGGTATCCCTCTCTTCTTAGTATGGTTTGTAGGGCTTCTGCTACCACCTCGTAGTTGCTTTGCAAGTCGTGGGCGATGGCATCTTCGTTCAGAAGTATCTTTCCTAACCCCTTTTCGAGGCTCTTTAGTGCAATAAGAGTGTAGCCCAGGGGTAGCCCTTCGTTGCGAATAACGGTAGAGTCCGTCAGATCGCGTTGTAGGCGAGATATAGGGAGCTTCGATGCCAAGAATAGAGCTATCGAACTAGAGAGCATGAGATTGCCTTCTGCGTTTTCAAAGTCAATAGGATTTACCTTGTGAGGCATGGCAGAGGAGCCAACTTCGCCCGCTTTGATGCGCTGTTTGAAGTATCCCATGGAGATGTACATCCATACGTCTCGGGCAAGATCGACCAAAATGGTATTGATGCGCGCTATGCTTTCGAGCAGGGCAGCCAGATGGTCATAGTTTGATATTTGGGTTGTAATTTGCTCCCTTTCGAGCCCCAAAGAGGCTACGAAATGGTTGCCAAATTGCTTCCAGTCGATCTCGGGATAGGCTACATGGTGTGCATTAAAGTTACCCGTTGCCCCACCAAATTTAGCCCCAAAGGGTATTGCATGATGGAGCTTTAATTGCTCCTCTAGTCGGTACACATACACCCCGAACTCCTTGCCTAGGCGAGTAGGGGAGGCGGGTTGCCCGTGCGTCCGAGCCAGCATGGGGATTTCTGCCCACTCATGGGTGTATTTGCGGAGAAGCTCCAATACTCGAGAGAGTGCCGGCTCAAAAACCTCTTTGAGAGCCCCTCGGAGCATCATCGGGAAGGCTGTATTGTTGATGTCTTGAGAGGTAAGTCCAAAGTGCACGAACTCCTTAGCCCACGATAGATTGGGGGCATCAAAAGCAGTCTTTATGTAGTACTCAACCGCCTTGACGTCATGATTGGTTACAGACTCAATCTCCTTTACCTTGGTAGCCTCCTCGGGAGTGAGCGTGCGGTAGAGGTCGCGTAGCTGCTCCTTTGTGGCTGAGTCTATTTTGTTTTGCAGCTGAGGAAGCGTATCCGACAGGGCAAGAAAATATTCTATTTCAACCCAAATGCGATAGCGAATTAGGGCATATTCGGAGAAAAAACTACGCAGGTCTTGCGTCTTAGATTGGTAGCGTCCGTCAAGGGGAGTAAGTGCAAGGAGACTATCGAGAGACATAAACAAATTGATAATGATGAGGGATAGAAGATTTTTTTATCGGTATAGGAGGGCTACAGCCTGGGCGGCGATTCCCTCTTTCCGCCCTGTGTAGCCTAGATGTTCTGTAGTTGTTGCTTTTATAGAGATGCGTACCTCTTTACCCAAAATGGCAGCAATGCTCTCCTTCATAGCCTCGATATAGGGGAGCATTTTGGGCGCTTGGGCTATGATTACGAGGTCTATGTTGCCAATGCTCCAGCCCTCGGAGGCTAGGAGAGAGGCTACACGCTCCAACAAAATACGGCTGTCTATCCCCTTGTAACTATTGTCGCTAGGCGGGAAGTGGTAGCCTATATCGCCTAAGGCTGCTGCTCCTAGGAGAGCATCGCAGAGGGCATGAAGGGCCACATCCCCATCGGAATGCGCTTCCAATCCCATCTCGTAGGGGATTTCTACTCCGCAGATACGTAGGGGGTATCCTACTGCCAATCTATGTACATCGAAGCCCGTGCCAACGGAGAAGGGACAACTCATATCGCAATTGTATTTAGGTTTGTTGGAGAGGTCTTTTAGCGAAGGAGGTTGCGAATCCCATCCATATCAAAGGAGAGCGAGAAGCGCAACGTCTGATCCAGAGGGTTACTGGGGACTGCTGATATTAGGTAAGAGGCATCGAGACTGAAGACACTCATCTTGAATCCGGCACCTGCTGTAAAGTACTGTAGATTCCCTTTATTGGGGTGTTGGTACTGATAACCGGCACGAAGGAAGAAGCGATTGTTGTAGCTATACTCGGCTCCGATCCCTAGGTTTATCTCTTGGAGTTCTTCCTTAAATCCCCCAGGAGCATCGCCAAACGACTTGAAGATACCGGCAATAGAGGAGGTTTTTTGGTACTCTTCTATCTTTCGTGCATATTCATCCGGCTTGGTGGGGTCTTTGATAGGAGGCGTGGGAACCAATAGTTTGTTAGCCTCGATATTGAGAGAGAGGGCGTTGTAATCGTCGAAGGGGTAGAGAATACCCGTACCTACACGCAGGTTGGTAGGAATAAACATAGACTGATTGCCACCGTAAGATATCTTGGTACCGATATTGCTAATGTTGAAACCGAAAGTCCAGAGAGGCTCAGAGTCACCGGCCACGAAGTACTTAGTCAGATAGCCGGCAATGTCGGCAGCGAAGGCGTTACCTGCACGATTTTCTCCCGTACTACTTGCTGTGTTTTGGTCGCTACGAATGTAACGGAGTACAACTCCCATAGAGTAATCGGAGGTTATCTGCAACGAGTAACCAAAGTCTAGAGCAAACTCGTTAGGGTGAGCCTCCCCTAGAGAACGTGCAAGGTCGTCGAAAGTACGAATGGTACCAAGCGAGAAGAAACGTAGAGAAGCACTCAGAGCTTGGTTGTTTTCGCTACCAATCTTGTAGTACCCGGTGAGTTCCATTAGTTTGATATCGTTTACCAACTTGGCAAGCCATGGGGTATAAGTGAAACTGACTCCGGCCTTGCTTGATAGCAATGCGTACTTAGAGGGGTTGTAATACTGCGAATTAACATCGGGAGTAGAGCTTACCCCAACATCGCCCATACCTGCAGCACGAGCTCCCGGGGATATGTGAAGCGAAGGCACCGAGGTGGTGACTGCGTTGAAGCGTTGCTCTTGTACATCATTTTGTGCCACGAGGGCGAGCGTAGAAATAATAACGGAGACTCCTATAACTAGGAGACGCTTTAGGATTGTACGATTCATCTTAATTCTATACGTGTCAAGTTGTGTAACTTAGTTGGTGTACTCTTTTGTTCACAACTCTATTGTGCCGCAAAAGTACAATATTCTATTCATTTGGTTGCCCCGGAGGAACTCTCTTCTAGGAGTAATTTCCCCATCGTTGTAGCACTTTTTCCATTGCTACCGGATAGGGTACACCTATATATGTATAGTCCTCTTATGGGCGAGGTTTGATAGGAGGTAGTGGGGGTCCAAGGGACACGAATGCTCCCTTGTGAGGGAGATACAAGGCTAAATGATGGGCTCTTAGCCACGCATCGTCCTGTGAAGTCGAAGAGCTCAATGGTAAGCGACATCTCCTCCCCGGGAGTATTTGTAAATATCTCAAACGTGATGGGAGAACCAAGTAAGGCCGGATTGGGGAAGGCCTGAGAGGCGGCAACTTGGGGAGCCAAATCTTTGTTTACACGGAACGAAATGCTCTTCTCTGCTGCATTATTAAACACGTCCCATACACGGAGGATGGCGGTGTGATCTCCCTCGGGTAGCGTGGGAAGTAGGTACACAACGGAGCCCTTGCCGGCCTCTAGTTGGTTGGCTCTATAGTAATCGTTGAGAGTAAAGGTGTAGGTAGGGTTGTTGTCTATGGACAACGTAATACCATGCCCTAGGCCTCCTGCCGATAAATTGATACCGCTCATATCAAAAAGATCTGCCACGAATAGCGGAGTAGTGCCCACCACAATGGGAGCTCTGAGGGTTGAGTCATTGAGATAAATCCTCTGTATCTCAGGAGGGGTTTTGTCCTCTTCGGATCCACTCCCTCCCATCTCTAGCTTGAGAGATTTATCCACACCCATGGCTTCTCGCTTAAGAGAAGATGAGTAGGCATAGAAGTTGATTTTTCCTTTTTTATCGGAATAGGAAATATCTTTGGGTACTACAAAAGAGGCTGTGAACTGCCCATTTACAACCTCGGCATTACCGGCATAGATAATCCCGGGGTACTCTGAGAATTTGTATACACTCTCTTGATACTCCGGTATGTTTTCTTCTAGTGTAGAGGAGATCTGCTCAGCATCGAATACGGTAATGGCAATCGTACCATTAAAGTTCCCATCGATAGTTCCGCTCAAGTCGTGTATGGCTCCTTCGAGCGAAACACGCTCAAGGGCATGTAGAGAAATACCTTTTTGAGGATCGGGTTGCTTCCCATTTATCTTGAGTAGGGCTGCTTGATGCGTAGGCATCTTAAGGCGCAGGGCAGGGTCTCCTATCAACGAGAAATTGAGTTTGTTAATCGTATCCGAGGAGTAGGCACTGTTCTTGGCATTGCGCAGCACGTCTCCCAATTGATGTAACCGCCCTCCCTTGTCTTGCGTGAAGAGTGTGCGCAAAAAGTGTCTGTTTAGCTCTTGGTTGGGTACATCGAATACCACGCGGGTGGTGGTAAAGAGGGCAGAGGCTCCTCCTCTATCGTTGAGGAATGCCACTTCTCCGGCAGAGGTCGTACTATTGTCGTAGGGGCAGAAATCACAAGTGGCCGTTATCCAGAGGGGGAGGCGTTTGTTGCTTAGCCGCTGTACGTCAGGGAGGGTCATTATCTGCTCGTCCGTCCAAGCCGTAGGGCTACCATGCCCTGTATAATTGACAAGAAGAAGCCCTTGGTCTATAGCATCTAGGAGCTTCCGTTTGGCTGTGGGTACTGTTGTAAGCCCATTAACGGTGCTCTTGGGAAATGCATCAAGGTACACCTTGTTTACGATGAGCTCGGGTTGTATCTCCTCTAGTATCTCTGTAAGCTCATTGGCTTGCCTGGCATGCGAATAGCCATCTTGGTTGTCTGCAAGGAAGAGGGTACGCGTCTTCCATACCCCGGGATCTCCGTTTTCGGCGTAGCGAATGGTCTTGTCTACGGCAGCTTTAGCTTCGCCAAGAGTACGAATGGGGAACCTCCCAATCCCAATAGATAGCTGTTTGCGGCCATTGGTCAGATGCTCTTCTCCATCGCGGAGGTAGCCAAAATAGTCGTCCGTAGTATAGCTATAGATGTTGAGAGAATTGGAGCTCTGGTAGGTGAGTAGGAAGGGAGTGTTTTGTAGACCAATACTCTCCCAATGCACGCTTACCTTGCGGTTGTCTGCTGCGCCATCACCAAAGAGAAGGAGCTGTTGTGCTGATTGCTTCTCTCCGGGGTGGGCTACCATCCAACGGTCGTAAAAGTATTTTGCCATTAGGCGATAGGCCGTGGCGTCGGGAGTCCCTGCATTGAATTCGTTAAATAGAGCCGTCTCTCCCACTACGAGTACTTGCATGCCATCTACCGAGCGATGGTACTCGGCAAGTCGCTCAGCTTCGGAGAGAAATGCCTCCGGAGAGAGTATGATAAGATCGGGTATAGGAGCGGAGTGTATATTTTGGTTAGCAACCTCCCCTACGACGTTTGGGGTGTAGGCATCTTGCCAAGAGCATGCCAAAAAGTTATAGGGTTGGCCCTCTCGGTCGAGTGCTTGTGTGGTAAAAGAGCGTGTACCCCCACTCTGTGTGGTCTGTACACGATAGGGGAGGGAGCCTTCGGGAGAGGTGGCAAGTATGATACCATCTTGGGGCAACCCCGAGACCTGATATAGGAGCGCATCGCTCCCCTCTTGCACCTTGCGGAAATCGGTTTGCTGCCCCGTGGTGTAGTGCAATCTTTGTTCAATAATAAACTCGAGAAAGTCCACATAGGCATTTTCTCCGGCGGGGCGATAAGAAGCGTCCAGTGCGAGATTGCTAGAACTGCTCGTTACCGTTACATTGGATCTGAAGTGATAAATGCCGGCAAGGAAGTCACGAGATGTATGATCTTCGCTTAAAGAAATAGGATCTTTTACCAGCTCTTTACCATCGAGAGAGAGTGTAAAGAAGCCTTGGGTGCTGGGGCGAGCCATGTAGGCATAGTTTACTTTGATGGCGTTGCCGGCTTGTTCGCCATGCCCCAGATTTATGAGGATTCGCTTGGGTTGTCCACCCATGAGAGGCTCTCCAAAGAGCATTCGCCCCGATTGTTTGGGGGAGAATATGTCTCGCTCGTGCAGTACAAGGGCATCATAAGTAGAGGTGAGAGCCGGAGCCGCTTGGGAGGCTATTGGTTTGCGTGCCTCCATGAGTAGGGGGCCGGGCGTTGCTGCATCGCTAAGGAGGTAGTACCCAAGGCGTGTGTAGTGGTTGGTCACATGCCTATAGCACTTTTGAGCGGTATCGTAGTACCAGTGAGTCGTGCCCTCTCCATAGAAATAGATTGCATTGTTGTGCCGAAGAAGGGGCACTTGGGGGAGCCCTGCCACCGAAGAGGCTTTCTGCAAATCTTCGCTAAGTAACCTCCCTCCACGCCCATAGACGCCTACTGCTTCGGGATTACTAAAGCCCATTTGGCGTAATTTGTCGTAGGAGAGCGTGTATAGTCCCGATTTGTCTACACTTATCTTGACCCACCGACCTGAGGAAAGGGGGGAACTTTCGTCTGCCTTGTTTTGAGCAAAAACGTGATCTCCCATCCCTAAGAAGAGGAGGAAAAAACTCCCGATAATAAGAGCAAATCGGATCAGTTTATGGTGATAGTCTGTAGGGAACGGTACTACAGAGAGGAGACTATTGCGCTTCTTCATGCTTATATAACGGATAAGTAGGGCTCTCTAGTGTATGGGGAGAGGGGAGATTGTTGCAGGAGGATTTCTCTCTCTTACTAAAGAAAAAGACCTTGCCTCCTAGTGTACTGACTTCGGAGCAACTAGGGGGCAAGGGATAGGAGCGTTAGGGAGATGTCTTACAAATAGTTCTTACAAACTTGGTTGCAAGCGGAGGCCTAGGCTACGGGGCTACTCTCTATAGTCTCTTTGATAACCTCCCCAACTGTTGGGTGGGGGAATACTACAGAGGCCAACTCGTGTGCTTTGATGCCTCTTTCGATGGCAACGGCTATCACAACGATAAGTTCGCTGGCAGGATTGCCCAGCATGTGTGCCCCGAGTAGGGTATCGTCCTCACCGATAAGGATTTTGCACACCCCATTTGCCATCTCGTTCTCAGCAACGAATCGCCCGGCAAAAGCCATGGGCAACTGGTGCTTGCGATAGCTGATGCCCTCTTTTTTGAGTTGGTCTTCGGTCATACCTACGCCTGCAACTTCGGGCTGTGTGTAGATAATGCCGGGGATGGCTCGGTAGCTCATTTGGGCATTTTTGCCAAGCATATTATCAACGGCCACCTCTGCTTCGCGCACAGCTGTATGGGCAAGGAGAGAGTAGCCCGTTACATCCCCTGCGGCATAAACGCAGGGGAGCGAAGTGCGCATCGTTGCATCTACTTTTACTCCTCGTCCCTCCATCTCAAGACCGAGGGGAGAGAGCTTTTCAGTCACAGGGCGGCGACCCACGCTTAGTAGGATGCGTTCTGTTGGGATTACAAAACTATTGTCTTCAAACTCTACTGTTACCCCTTCGGGAGCTACGGATGTGACTTTGTGCTGGAGGTAGAATTTTACGCCTAGCTTGGTGTATTCGGCACGTAGCAAGGCGCCCATTTCGCTATCCATACCGCCTAAGATCTCGGGGAGCATCTCGATAACATGTACCTCCACGCCCACACGATTGTAGAAAGCGGCAAACTCCATCCCGATAACGCCTCCGCCGATAATGGCAATGCTTTTGGGGAGTTCTTTACTCTCTAGTGCTTCGCGGCTAGTCCAGTAGTCCACGGTATTCAAACCGGGGATAGGGGGAACGAAAGTCTCGCTACCCGAGGCGAGGAGGAGACGAGGAGCCGTATAGGTTTCTTCTCCTACCTTCACACTATACTCTTGGGGAGTGGTGGGGGCTAGGATTTCCCCTTCGCCCGTGACTACGGTTACTCCGGCATTTGTCATCTTACCCTTGATGCCGGCAACGAGCTTGCGTACGACTTTGTTTTTGCGAGCATTTACTTTGTCCATCAAAAACTGGTCGGCCGAAGCCTCGATGCCGTACTTCTTGGCATCCTCTGCAAGGTGCCAAATCTTGGCGGAGTAGAGCAGCGTCTTGGTGGGTATGCACCCCTCGTTCAGACAAACGCCTCCAAGGGCACGTTTTTCTATCAAGAGCGTGTTAAGTCCTCCACGGGCAGCACGCTCTGCAGCTGTGTATCCGGCAGGGCCTCCCCCTAGGATGATTAAGTCGTGTGTAAGCATAGTCTTATTTCTTCTTCCCTTGGTTAGCAACGGCCTCCTGTAGAGCACGGATTTCGTCGGGATCTCCCAAGAAACGATCGCTTACGAGGTTCATATTGTCGTCAAACTCAAAGAGGTAGGGTACGGCTGTGGGGAGATTGAGGGCTGGAATATCCTCATCGGATATTTTCTTTAGCACCTTGATAATCCCTCGGAGGCTATTACCATGAGCTGCAATGATAATCTCATTGTTCTTGGCAAGGTCGGGCAGGATTACATTTTCCCAAAACGGAGTGATGCGCTCTACGGTGTCTTTGAGCGACTCGGTAAGGGGCAACAGTTTGGGATCTACTGCGGCATAGCGAGGGTCTGCAAGAGGGGCTCGCTTGTCGTCTCGGTCAAGAGCCAAGGGGGGGACGTCGTAGCTTCTGCGCCAGATATGTACTTGCTCATCGCCATACTTTTCTGCCATTTCGGCTTTGTTCAGTCCCTGCAAGGCACCATAGTGCTTTTCGTTGAGGATCCAAGTCTTCTCTACGGGGATCCAATCCAAATCCATCTCGTCTAGGACCACGTTTAGCGTTTTGATGGCACGTTTGAGGTATGAGGTATAGGCTTTGGCAAAGCGGAACCCTTCGGTACGTAGCAGTTGTCCGGCTTTATGAGCTTCCTCTACTCCCTTTTCGGAGAGGTCTACATTGGTCCATCCTGTAAAGCGATTTTCTTTGTTCCAAACACTCTCGCCGTGGCGGAGCATAACTAGTCTTTTCATATCAAGTCTTGTTATAGACGTTATTACAATTCCCTACAAAGATAGGCTAAGTTGGTCAAAGATAGCCGTTTTTATGCCCTTATTGTCGCTGTTTTTTCGGCGTATGCAGACGGACGATTAAGGGGGGCGATGTGTATAGCGCAGTGCGTGGTGCGGGCTCTTGCTCCGTGAGGGCGGTTGCATCTTCGTGAGGGGTGGATGAGATCTATTCGGCAGCCTCGGAATAGATGGGATGCAACACCGCCGACCTATAGGGGATATATTCCTACGGATCGGCGGCACTCTGTACCCCGGGCACAGGGCACTAGGAGGATTCTGTTTCTATTCTTTTATCCTTTTTTCGCCATCTACGATGTAGATACCGGCAGGTAGATCCTTCCATTCGCTCGAGAGACGGATGCCCTCAAGGTTGTAGATGCCGCGCTTCTTCTGCGGTACGTTGGCTTTCACCTCTCCGATGCTAGATGCTCCTTTACTGATGGTAACCCAGTCGGTTATGACCATATTGTCGGCACCGAAGAGGGTGTAGTAGCTAGAGCCTTTGATTTGGAATTCTTTCCAGTAAGCTCCCATAGGGGTGGTAATGGCGCAGCCGGTGAACTCGGGCTCCTTGTCCCACATATAGTCAATGCTGCCTACATACTTGTTTTCGCTGCTACCACCGCCCTTTACGCGCACGTTGCAGTGGTCAAACTTCCAGTAACCGGAGGAGAGTCCGGATTCCCCTCCACTAGCTTCGAGGGTGCAACCGGATACGGTGATCGTATTCCTGTTGAGAATGCCCAGACGGTTCTCTTTTTTACTGGCTGTTGTGGAACCATTTACTATGAGTTCTCCGCTACCTGTGAGAGTGCAAATGCCTCCATTGATCATCCCCACACTCCCCTCTGCAGAGATGGTGTTTTTGCCAATGAGTTGAATCTTTAGGTTGTCAATACCATGTATAATGCCAACGCCATTATCTCCCTCTGCCGTGGTGCGGATAGTCGCATTATCGAGGGTGAGGGTCCTGGTGGTGTTGTCGTACTTCGCAGTACCCGTTACGCCTTCGATTATGGAGAGGTTGTTGCAATTGTTGGAATTAACCTTTGTACCGGCAATCTGGAGGTCGTATTCGGTCTGTGCCAGTGCTGTACCTACTCCCAGCGTAGCCACTAGGGCAAGGAGGATCGTGCGTAATGTTTGTTTGTTCATGACTCGTTTGTTCTTAGTTACAATAATAGGATGAATGGTTTTATTTGCTTCTTTTCCCCTCAAAGCATAGGATGAAGAAAGAAAATGCCTTTGCTTATTCCTCCGAGGAGGGGAAGGCAGTGCTGAGGCTTTCTGTATAGAACTTTCCCAATATTTTTATCCTATTCGGATTTGAGGGGTAATCATTGTTTTGTAATTCACCCACAAATGTAAATCTTTTTTCCAAGAGGTGAAAGCTGCACCATCAAGCATTCTACATAATGTAAAACCATGAAGATTTTACTGAGGAGAGAAAAACTTGTTTCCCCGATTGAGGAACCATCGTCCTTAACGTTACCGTCTTACCTAACGCCGGTCTGTGTATCAAGGTCGCTTGTTGAGAGGCTTTGATCTCGGGTTACTTTACGACTCTTTCCCGAATTAAAGTTGTACGAAAGCTTAAGCCCGATGGAGCGAGACTGGATGTGATTAACCTGACGATGCTCAAAGCCGTCTCCCCACATCTTCGTCTCAAAGCGATGGTATTGTGAGAAGGGATGTTTTACCGTAAATGTTACATCTCTAACTTATTATCCCAAAAACTCTTCTTCACGTAGAAGCTGTACCAATGGCTGTAGGAATAGGTCGTACGTAGTTGTGGTGGATTGCCATTGTAATACCACGATGCCCCCAAGAACCATGCTTTGGAAAGTGAGATGTCTGCACTGACCATGAGTTTATTTTCCCAGCTCCGTTGCTGTATCCCCTGAGGGGCATAATCAAACAGATGATACCCAAAATCTCCGTAAAACAAGAGGGAGAGGGGTGTGATAGGACGCCAATTCATCCAAACACTAACACTAGGCTTCCGGTGTATCCCCGCATTGGCATAGGTACTGCACAGGATGTCGGGATTTGCTTTATCCCGGTAGCTTATGGGCATAATTGCATTGTTCGTCTGGTTGTATCCTGCGCTCAGACTAAGGTAATAGTTATTGGAAAATAGAGTGTACGACAGATTCAAATTATGCTGACGCTCCGACTCTAAATCGGGATTGCCAAAAGAGAGATCGTAAGGACCGGATTGACTTTTATATGGATTCAGACTCCAAATAGAAGGGCGGATGGGATTTATCTTATAGAAAAATGACAACTGTTGTCGATCTGTCAGATTGTAGGAGAGATTGAGTGTTGGTATCAGATGCAAGGCTTGCGTCTGAAAGTTTCGCTTCTCGTCTTGAGAAAAGGAGAGCTTGTCGTACATAAATTCTCCTCGCAAGCCCAAGCTCATCCCGAAGAGACCCTTATTCCATGAATAGTTGGTGTAAGCTGATGCTACACTCTGTAACTGGTTCATTTCTCCCAACTGATAAAGAGGATTATCTATAGGTTGCCAATCTTTCTTTCCGTAGTCCCATGTATAGTACTCGGGATGGGAGCTACCTAAACGGATTATCTCTTTCGCCCCGATTTGTATGGCATGAGCACCTCCCCAACGGAACTGGTAATCACTTTGTAAGGCATGCTCATTCAAGCCACCTCGGGAGAGTTCTTTGCGACGAGTTTCGTCGAAAGGAGACTTCTCCCAAGAGGTAAATCCATCATGATACTGCCGCTCAGTTATATCGTTATATCGCTGATCGGGATTGTATGCGTAGCGATAACCAATGGAAAAACGAGGCGTTTTATCATCAGCGTAGAGTTTACGATAAATGAGATTCCCCTCAACAGAGCCTTCTAGCATGCTTGCCCTTCTGTCTAAGGTTGCATAACGGGTCGGTGCTCCAAGGGGAGAAAAGGTCTGCTGAGACACCCCTTGGCTATTGATTGATGAGACAATAAAATGCCCATCGGCGTAGAGCATGTTGAGACTATCGAGGGTATATTCTCCCATGATGCGCCCTGTATGGTATTGGAAAATCCCTTTATTATCGCTCCCTTTTTGTGAGGATTTCAGTTCGCTGAGGGTCTGTGTACCTTTAAATGTGCGTCTATAAATTTCTACAGGTTGGTTGGTATGTCGGGTATAATTGTAGTCGTAAGCAAGAGCAACACTCAGTTTCCCCTTAGTAAGTGTGAGAGAGGTAGCTCCCTCTATCGTGGGTATTGTAGAACCTCTTAGCGAGAGGGAGCCACTATAGCCATCAAGGCTTTTGTGGTTGGTAATGATGTTGAGGATTGCATCTCCTGCTGAGGAATCGTAACGGGCATCTACTTGGGTAATTACCTCTACTCGTTTAATCGTATTGGCAGGGATACCTCGCAGCACCTCCGTGGGGCTCATTGAGGCAACACGAGAGGGCGTACCATTGATATAGACAGAAAAGTTAGACGAGCCTTTGATGCGAATGTTGCCTTCTCCGTCTACACTTACCAATGGAACATTGCGGAGGGCAAATAGGAGGTTGTCGGTCTGTGCTAAGGCATCGTTTTTCATATCATAGGTCAAGCCTACGGGCGAGAGTTGAATTAACTTCCGGCGAGCCACTACTGTAACCTCTCCGAGGAGTGCCTCATCGGGGGCTAGTCGGATGGTATCGAGTTGGCTTTGGGGACTCTCAATTGCTCGTTCCCACGATTGGTTTTTGTAACCCAAAGAGTGAATTGTGAATCGGACAAGACCCTCCGAGGGTACCTGTAATATAAACGTCCCATCATCTAGTGTAATAGCTCCTCCGGAGTGCTGGGTGTTATCTTTAGGCTGATACTCCACAGTTGCGTAGGGTATAGGACTATTGGTGAGGCTATCTACAACTACCCCTGTTACCCTACATGACTTACTTTGTGCCCATGAGCCCCAGGGAACTAAACTGAGACATAAAATACATATCCAGGAAAAACGACCCCTGTTTAGAACGTTAATTGTAGATCTTTCGCACATACTCTAGTCGAATGTCTTTCTTTTGCTACGCAGTACATCCCGTACTGCTTTCTTTTGCAATGGTGTAAAATAATATTTGATTGAGCAAATATTGTCATATTATTTCGCTCGTTTCTGAGAGAGTAAATACCTTTTATTTGTCCCAATTTTAGGGTGAAAAGGGGAAAAATACTGCCCTACACTCGCGAGAATGTAGGGCAGAAAATTTTTGTTTCACAGCCTAGTAGCCACTCCGATTCTGGGCAGAATCGTTTTCGTTTTTACCTATCGGTCGTAGAGCTTTGAGGGAGAGGTGAAAAAAGTGAAGGGTATTAGAGAGAAAGAGGGGAGAGGAGGCAGTAGAGCCATTCCATCTCGTTTTATTGTATCTCAAAGAGTTGAGTCTCTAGGTGGAGGGCATCAATGCGGAGTAGTTTGCCGGCGAGAGAAGTCTCCAATCCTAGGAGGGTCTTTATGGCCTCTAGAGCCATGGTGGAGCCGATAATGCCCGGCATGGCTCCGAGTACGGGTATAACCTCGGTATCGGCTTTGGTGTCAATCGTGCTGAATATATCGCGGTAGGCTCCGGCTCCCTGGTAGTGGAAAAGCGAGCATTGCCCTACAAAATGCGAGACCGCACCGTAGAGATAGGGGATACCCAGTTGCTGGGCTGTGCGATCCATAAGCTCACGGGTATGGTTATTGTCGCATCCATCGATGATAATATGGTACCCTTCTGCAATGGATTGTGCATTCTCTTCGGTAAAATAGTAGGGATAGATTTCAACCGAACAGTCGCTATTGAGGGCTAAGAGGCGGTTACGGGCGCATTCGGCTTTGGGTAGGTTAAGGTCGGCCTCTGAGTACAAAATCTGCCGCTGTAGGTTGCTTAGGGTTACTACGTCGCCCTCCACAATGCCAATATGCCCCACGCCTACGGCTGCCAAATAGTAGAGAATGGGTGCCCCCAACCCTCCGGCTCCTACGACCAATGCACGCCGAGAGGCGAGCCGAGCCTGCCCCTCGAGTCCGATCTCGGGGAGCAAACTCTGCCGTGAATAGCGCACTTTTGGGTCGAGTACTACATCCATTCGTCCCAGTCTTTCCATACGGGTTCGTATCCTTGAGCGCGGATGGCTGCTGCCATTTCGTCTACACTTCTTCCGTCGTTAATCGCGAATTGCTCCAGCTCGGTGTGTGGAGTGGCATACCCCCCCGGCTCTGTACTGGAGGCGGCACTCATGGTGGTAGCCCCTATGTGCATAGCCATATCGCGGAAGGCAGAGCTCTCTCTAGTGGATAGAGATATGTCCACTTCGGGGTCGAATAGGCGGTACGCACAAATTAATTGAGCCATTTGTCGGTCGTTGATAGGGTCTGTAGGCATAAAGGAGCCTACGTGGGGGCGTAATCGGGGGAGCGAGATGGAGTAGCGAGTACGCCAGTAGGTTCGCTCCAGATACTGCAGGTGAAGAGCCGTAAAGAAGGAGTCGGTACGCCAATTTTGCAAGCCTAGTAAGGCCCCAATACCAATCTTATGCACGCCGGCTTCTCCGCAGCGATCCGGGGTCTCTAGGCGGTAGCGGAAGTTGGCTTTGAGTCCCTTGGGATGGAATTGTGGGTAGGCCGCCTCGTTGTACGTCTCTTGGTAGACACAGACATAGCTCATCCCTGCAGCTACCAGGCGGGCATACTCCTCTGTGTGGAGGGGTTGTACCTCGAGAGATACCTGTGCAAAATGGGGACGAACCGCCTTGATAACCTCTTCGTAATAGTCCACACCGGTGAGCTTAGGAGCCTCTCCGGAGACGAGAAGGAGGTGCCTAAATCCCCAATCTTTTAGCACAGCGATTTCTTTCATGATATCGTCGATGCTCAGCTTTACTCTATTGATTTGGTTATGGCAATTGAAGCCGCAATAGATACAATAGTTGGCACAATAATTGGAGACATATAGGGGCACGTACATCTGAATGGTACGCCCAAAACGGCGCAGGGTAAGCTCCTCGGCCTTGATAGCCATCTGCCGGAGGTAGGGCTCGGCAGCCGGGGAAATGAGCGCTTTGAAGTCCTCTAGATTGCAGCGATCTTTGCCTAGTGCCCTCAGTACATCGGCCTCTGTTTTTGCAAAAATGGAAGCCTCTTCTTCGTCCCAATTATGTTTGATTAATTCGTCGTAGTAGGTCATTTTCTTCCTTTCAAAGATAGGGTCTTTTATAGGTTGAAGTAGCTATCGACGGGCGAAGTGGCCGAAGCACTGTGAGCCACTGCCGGCAGCCCTGCTTCGTAAGCTCGCCTACCGGCTACCACGGCTTCGCGGAAGGCTTGTGCCATGGCAACGGGGTCTCCTGCTGCCGCAATAGCGGTATTGACAAGTACCGCATCGGCTCCCATCTCCATGGCTTCTGCGGCGTGCGAAGGCGCTCCGATACCGGCATCCACTACTACTGGCACTCTACTTTGCTCTATGATAATGCGTAGGAAGTCTCTTGTAAGAAGACCTTTGTTCGTCCCGATGGGAGCCCCGAGAGGCATCACGGCGGCAGCCCCTGCGTCCTCCAGACGTTTGCACAAAATGGGGTCGGCTTGTATATAGGGCATTACAAAGAATCCTTCTTTGGCGAGTACTTCGGTGGCTTTAAGCGTCTCAAAAGGATCGGGGAGAAGATATTTTGGGTCGGGGTGGATCTCGACTTTTATGATGCGAGCACCGAGAGCTTCGTAGGCTAAGCGTGCTGCAAATATAGCCTCATCGGCATTGTGCGTGCCCGAGGTATTGGGCATGAGATGCACTCCGGGGCGGCGAATTGCCTCTATCAGATCGTCGTGGTCGCTGTTGGTTTCCACACGTTTGAGGGCTACTGTTACAAGTTCGCTCCCCGAGGCTTCGATGGCGCGTTGCATGAGTTCGTTGGAGGCAAACTTGCCCGTTCCGAGAAATAAGCGAGACTGAAAGGTTTGCCCTGCAATGGTTAATTGTTCCATAGGTAAAGTACGAGATTTAGAAATATTGATCGCTGAGTTGTACAAGTCGGGCACTCTCGGCTTGTGGGTCTGTAGCGTGGTTGATAATGCCGGAGAGGGCAATGCCTTGCACCCCTACGCCTGCTAAGGAGGGGAGGTCGTCGGCAGTAATCCCTCCAATGGCAATGAGGGGAATAGGTTGAGGTAGGGTGTGATTAAAACGGACGAGGGTAGCCATGCCCTCTTCGCCGAGCAGCGGACTGAGGAGTTTCTTCGTTTGGGTGGTGCGGAAGGGGCCTATCCCCACGTAGTCTACCCCTTGTAAGGAGCGTAGGGCTAGGTCTTCGATCCGATTGCAGGTAGCCCCTACGATTTTGTCCACTCCCAGGATGCGGCGGACGTCGGCAGGGGGGAGGTCGTCGAGCCCCACGTGCACGCCATCGGCATCCGAGCGAAGAGCCGCCTCCACATCATCGTCTATAATCAAGATCGCCGAGGGATAAGACTGCATCTCTTGGCGGATGGCTCGAGCGGCTACAACTCGCTCTTCGGTTGATGCCGTCTTCATACGAAGTTGTATCCAGCGTACACCCCCTTGCAACGCGGATCTGCATTGGTTGAGTATCTCCTCCAAATTGGGGCTATCGGTAATGAATTGCAACTTCCCTCTTCGCAGCCTCTCGGCCTTAAGTCTCTCTCTGGAGAGGGGGAGGGATGCGAGACGCGTCTTACCCGAGCGGCGCAAAGCATCTACATACCATTGCCCTTTGCGGCAAGCCTCGGAGAGCGTTTCCCCTTGAGCCAGTGCCGTAGCGATAGCCGAAGATAGGGCGCAACCGGTGCCATGCTTATCGTAGGGAGTGCGTGGTACTCGGCTCGATTGGGCTTCGCGGTGGGGTTGATAGAGTACATCGGAGGAGGCGTCTGTATCGGACGAATGCCCTCCCTTAAGCAGAATGGCTACATGATGAGTATCTGCCACTTGCTGCAACTTGTGCTCCCAATCGGCACCAAAGAGCTGTTCTGCCTCGGGTAGGTTGGGGGTAATTAAGGTGCAGCAAGAGAAGATTTTGTGGAGAAGATCGGACGTCCAATCGGCGTGTAGGAGATCTCTCCCATAGCTGGGTTGCAAGATGGGGTCCCACACAATCTGCCGAACTCCTGCCTCTTGTAGCAGGGCGCCTATGGTGTACACATCTTGGAGCGAAGCCACAAGACCAATCTTGGCCGCATGGGGTTTGTGATGCTTGAGTAGCTGGCGGAGTACGGGCATAAAGTCCACACTTTGGCACGCAACAAACTCACATTCATCTTGGACAGTAAGGCAGGTGGTGACCGATAGAGGGTAAGCCCCAAGGCATTCTATGGTGCGAACATCGGCCGTAAGCCCTGCCCCCGAAGAGGGGTCGTGCCCTGCGATCGTTAGTACTTCGGGGCGAGCGAAACGAGAAAACGCCTCTTCCATGGCATCCTCTTGCTCGGCGAGGTAGCCCAGCGTAGCCCCTCCTGCAAATCCATAGGAGCGCACGAGGGGGTAGTTGTCCGGAGTGATTCCGCCCAAGGCAAGCACGGGGAAGGGGAGCTTAGGAAGCCTAGATCGGCATTCGTCCAAATCTATATTTGCGTGGTATCCGCCCTTGGAGATACTATCGAAGACGGGGCTAAGCAAAGCCAAGTCGGGGCAGAAGGGGAGAGACTCTAGTTCGTCCAAACTATGCGCCGACGCTGTAATGCGTTGGGCTTGAGCCACCTCTTGCCAATGCTTCCACTCCTTTTGTCGGGAGGCCTTGAGATGAATCCCCCCAAGACCTGCCACGGGTACCAAGTGAAAGTAGTCCGCCAAGATAACCTTACTGCGGTGGCGAGGCTCGATGGCTCGGATACAATCTTCGTACTGCTCTTGGGTCGCATCGGGCAAGCGCAAGAGCAGCATAGACAAGCCTGCCCCCAGTAGTGCATTGTAGTGTTGCACTACCTTGGGAGTGGCATTGGGTGGGGTTATAGCCAGTAGCATAGGCTGTGAAGGGTTATTCTTCTTCCCCTTTTATACGATCGTGGAGGTTCTTCGAGGCACGCATAGAGCAGAAGTGCTCACCACACATAGAGCAGAAATGCGCCGTCTTATGTCCCTCGGCTGGGAGCGTCTCGTCGTGGAATTTGAGAGCCGTCTCACTGTCGAGTGCAAGATGGAATTGGTCGCGCCAGCGGAATTCGTAGCGTGCCTTGCTCATGGCGTAATCGCGGAAATAGGCTGCCGGATGTCCCTTGGCAAGGTCTGCCGCATGGGCTGCGAGCTTATAGGTGATAACGCCTTCTTTTACGTCGTCTCTATTGGGTAACCCGAGGTGCTCTTTGCGTGTTACGTAGCAGAGCATGGAGGTGCCAAACCAGCCGATCATGGCTGCCCCTATGGCAGAAGTGATGTGGTCGTACCCCGGGGCAATGTCTGTAACTAAGGGGCCGAGTGTATAGAAAGGTGCCTCGTTGCATAGGTCGAGTTGGAGATCCATATTCTCACGAATCTTTTGCATGGGTACGTGTCCGGGGCCCTCGATAATCACCTGTACGTCGTGTTTATCTGCGATGCGAGCCAATTCGCCTAGGGTGCGAAGCTCTGCAAATTGTGCCTCATCGTTAGAGTCTGCAATGCAGCCGGGGCGTAATCCGTCACCTATGGATACTGCCACATCGTAGCGAGCCAGTATCTCACAAATATCCTCAAAATGTTCGTAGAGGAAGCTCTCTCTCTTGTGCGTTGTACACCAACTTGCCATAATAGCACCGCCGCGCGATACAATACCTGTGAGGCGATTCATGGTAAGAGGGATATGCTGCCAGCGAAGCCCTGCATGGATGGTAAAGTAGTCCACTCCCTGCTCGGCTTGCTCTATAAGTGTGTCTCGGTAGATCTCCCAAGAGAGCTTGGAGGCGTCGCCTTTTACCTTCTCTAGAGCTTGGTAGAGGGGAACGGTGCCCACGGGTACGGGCGAGTTACGTACGATCCATTCGCGCGTTTCGTGGATGTTGCGCCCTGTGGAGAGGTCCATGATGGTATCAGCCCCCCAGCGTGTTGCCCAAACGGCTTTTTCCACCTCCTCTTGTATCGAACTCGATATAGGTGAATTTCCTAGATTGGCATTGATCTTAACAAGGAAGTTTCTCCCTATAATCATGGGTTCACTCTCGGGGTGATTGATATTCGCAGGGAGTATGGCGCGCCCGGCAGCGATCTCGTCTCGTACAAACTCCGGCGTAATAAGTTCGGGAAGATGGGCGCCAAAAGACTCTCCTTTCTCCTTCTTATAGTACTCCTTAATCTCGTCGCAAAGTTGATTTTCGCGGATGGCAACGTACTCCATCTCGGGCGTAATGATGCCTCTACGAGCGTAGGCGAGCTGGGTTACTCGCTTGCCCGGAGCCGCTACGAGGGGGTGATCTTCGATGTGCTCGAAGCGGAGGTGATCGAGACTTTTGTCGGCACGGCGCTCACGGCCATACTCAGACGAAAGAGCCTCCAAGCGGCAGGTGTCCTGACGCTCCTCGATCCATTTGGCACGCAACTTGGGCAAGCCCTTGTGAGGGTCGGCCGTATAGTTGGGATCGGAGTAGGGCCCCGAGGTGTCGTACACTACTACAGACTCGTTTTGTATGGTGTTGCCCTTCTCGTCTATCGTGGGCGAGAGGTCTATGCGGCGCATGGCTACACGGATATCTTTGAACTGCTTGCCGGGTACGTAGATCTTGGTACTGCCGGGCAGCGCCCCAGTGGAGATGGGGAGGTTTTCGGTTTGGTCTTTTGCTCTCATTTTTATCTCTTTATGAGGTTTGATTGTTTCTGTTATTTATATGATTATGGGGGATAAATAGGAATGGAACTGAGGGTAGAGTCGTAGTCTTCGGCTCCTCTTCCGGCTTATCATCCCCCCTTTACTGCTCCTATGATAAGGATCTTATTACCCTCGTATAGGGGTGTATCCGGCCAAGCTACTCGTTTGATTATTGTCTGATCTATGGCCACGGCAACATGCCCCTCGGCATGCCCAAGTTGGGTCATAAGGTCGAAGAGGGTAGAGCCCTCTGGGGTATTGTGTGGATGTCCGTTGAGTATGATTTGCATAACTCTCTCCTTTCTTTATTACTTCTTTGCGTCATAGAAAACCCTAGAATGGGGGAGGAGGGATATGCCGAGCGAGGGGCTTGATGTGTGTGTAGCACCCTCAGTGTGATGAAAGCTTCTTTGCCTACGCCGGCATTATCCGGATCAGGTTCAGGGTATCATCTCAGCCTTGCTCTCGTTTCTCTGTCCCCATAAGGGGAGAGAGTAACTATCCAAAGCACCCCCAGAAGAGTTGTCTATATATAAAGGATACATTGCGCTCTCTGTATCCACATACACGCCCACAAAGATACGTATAAATATGGTATGGTAAGCGCGTTTTGTCGTCAATTTTAGCTCCTAAGTCAGATGTTTTGGTGTTTATCTAGGCCTAGGTATAGATCACCCATTTACCTTCATGGGGCTGTGTGTACGACCTCTTTTATCTCCGTCTTACTTGCTCTCCCCAGTAGAAATACAGAGAAAATAAAAAGAGAGAAGCCTCTTAAGATAAAGGGACTTCTCTCTCGTATGGGCTCTTGTTTAAACCTATTTGCTCGGAGTTGGGAACTTCACATCAATGCTGTCGGTAATGGATTTGTCTCCCTTATCCGTGGGGAGTACCATGGAGACTGTAAAGCGTACGGTCTCGGCATTCCAGGCCTCGGGTACTTTGTCTATTATGAGCCACCACTTAGGGTCTGAGGCTAATAGGCGTTTGAGGTCTACCGGGTCTTTAAGACGGATACGTCCCCCATTCTCTCCGGATTTATAGCCATTCTGTATATACTGTAGATAATCAAAGAAACGGAGGTATAGTACATCATTTAAGGGAGTACCGGCCTTTAGAGTCTCGCTGTAGTTGTGATCGCAAGTAACCACCATATTCTTTGGTGTAGCCATTAGTCCTGTAGCTCTTCTAACTTTCTGCTCATAAGGCATTCTATCCGGGTAATGAGTGTCGCCTATAGAGACGAGAAAATTCATAATGGAAGAGTCTCTTCCATCATAGCTAAAGTGCTTAGGATATCGATTCTCTACATCAAATAGTTCTATGGTGCAGATATAAGTATTCTCGGTAGAGTCCCTTGGTATGTATTTCTCTAGTGTAAAAGCACTGGGCTTTACAAAGGCAGAGAGAAAGTGAGGATAGTGTAGTGTTGGGCCAAAAAGCCATTCGCTTACACAGCTACTCAAGCTCATACTGATCCCCATAAAAAGAGTGGCGATAAGTACTCCTCTAGATGTAATCTTCTTCTTCATAGGTAAATCTTCTTAGTTCTACAATCCAATACTCGGACAAGTCTCTAGCGGAAGACGGAGATAGTTCGGTGTTGTGAGTGTGTTTCTTTTCAATTTTTATAACTGTAACTAGGCACAAAGGTATGATAATTCTAAAATACAAACAACTTCTCTAGTTACCCCCCTTTGAGTAGAGCCGATTGCTGTGGAGAAAAAAGGGCTTAGGTAGCATCCATATCCGAGAAGGCTCCTTTAATTAGTGCCTTCTTGAGAGTATATAGCTAAAATATTATGGATATTTGCACTACTTGTATAGGAATAAATTGTATCTTTGCTCCTGCGCAGTATTGGGTACTTTACTTATTGACATTTCCTCGTTTTAGTGGGGATGTCAGTTGGGGATGGGGCTCGTTGGAAGCTGCGTTAGGAAAACGATCACTAACTTCATTCTAAAAACAAATAATCATGATCATTGGTGTTCCCAGAGAGATTATGCACGATGAGGCTCGCGTAGCTGCCAGCCCCGAAGCCGTTGCCAAGTATGTAGCAGATGGTTTTACCGTGCTTTTTGAAAAAGGTGCCGGCGAAGGTGCTTTCTATCACGACGAAGAGTACAAAAAGGCAGGAGCCGAACTTATTGATGGTCCTAAGGAGATTTACGACCGTAGCGACATCATTATTAAGGTAAAAGAGCCTCTTTTTAATGAGCAATTGGGGGTTCATGAGATTGATATGATGCACAAGGGGCAGTATATCATCACCTTTATCCACCCGGCCTCTCCGGTAAACCATGACATGGTTCGCAAGATGGCTGCTCAGGGTGTTATTGGCTTAACTCTTGATGGCGTGCCCCGTATCTCTCGTGCACAAAATCTCGACGCTCTTACCTCTATGAGTACCTGTGCCGGTTATAAGGGTATCCTTATGGCAGCCAACGACCTCGCCAGCTTCATGCCTCAGATGTTCACCGCAGTGGGTAAGATCGACCCCATGAAAGTGATGGTAATTGGGGTAGGGGTAGCCGGTCTTCAGGCTCTTGCTACGGCTAAGCGTTTGGGAGCCATCCTCTATGCTGCCGATATCCGCCCTGCTGCTGCAGAGCAAGCTACCAGCCTTGGTGCTAAGCTTGTGGATACGGGTGTTGCCCCAGAGCTTGCTATTGCCGAGGGTGGGTACGCTAAGCACCTCCCCGAAGACGTCCTGGTTAAGGAGCGTGAGCTTTTGAAGTCCACCATCCAAGATATGGATATCGTTTTCTGTAGTGCTCTTGTTCCCGGTAAGATTGCTCCGGTAATCATTACAGAGGAGATGGTGAAGGGGATGAAGCCCGGATCCGTTATCGTAGACATCTCTATCGACCAGGGTGGTAACTGCGAAATTACTCCTGCCGGTCGCCGCGAAGTAAAGCATGGTGTAGTACTTGAGGGTATTAAGAACATCCCCGGTATGCTCCCGAAGAGCTCTACTTGGATGTTCTCTCAGAACATGTACAACCTCGTGAAGTACCTCGTAAAGGATGGCAAGATGAACCTTGATATGAGCGACGAAATCTGCCAAAAGATCCTTGTTACTCGCGATGGTGAAATTGTACATGAGGGTACACGCGAAGCAATGGGGATGAAGTAATTGAGATCTCCCCGAAAGAAATAATTGGGCATTGCCCCTACAGAGGGGAAGGTTTATTACAAGGATAAGCCTTCCCCTCGTTTGCATTCGCTACTCCGATTGGTAACTATTCTCTATCTATACATTAGACTCAATCACATATTATGAATCCTCTTATTTTGGTACTGATCTTCGTGGCGGCCACGATTATCGGGTACTTTCTTATCAAAAATGTCCCGAGCCTTTTGCATACGCCCCTCATGTCAGGGATGAATGCCCTCTCGGGAGTTACGATTATTGGGGCACTGGCTGCTACAGGTCTTGCTCTGCTCGTGCATGATCCGCTATGGGGGCAGGTGCTAGGGGCTTTGGCCATTATCCTTGCAACGATTAACGTAGTAGGTGGTTTTGGTGTGACCCACCGCATGCTACGTATGTTCCAACAGAAAAAGAAGAAATAAACTATGGACCAGACGCTTATATACGTAATTAGTGCCCTTCTTTCACTGCTTGTGATGGTGGGTATTGCCCTTATGAGTAAGGTGCGTTATGCCTCTTTGGGTAATTCTCTTAGTGCTCTGGCCATCCTTGCCGGTATTGTTTTTACGCTTCTTACAAAGGAGAATAATGGTACTCCTATCATTACGGCTTGGACTCTCTATCCCTCTCTCGCTATTGGAGCTTTGATTGGTGGGCTATTTGCCACGCGCGTAAAAATGATACAGATGCCCCAGTTGGTTGCTTTGCTCAACGGACTAGGGGGGGGAGCCTCGGCACTTGTGGGTATTCTCTCCGTAGCAGGTATTGGCGAACGCCTGGCAGCTACTGCATTTAGCAATTTTACCGGCTATCTCGCCATTGGCATAGGGCTTATTACCCTCGTTGGTAGCCTTGTTGCTGCCGGCAAATTGCATCGCCTTCTCCCACAAAAGCCGCAGGTTTGGGCTTTCCATTCGATGGCGACTGTACTCTCGCTTGTGGTAATGACGATACTGATTCTTATTGGTACTTTTTCTCAATACGAGGGGATGCCCGTATTCTGGTTAATTGCCGGGGTGGCTATCTTCTCCTCTCTATTTGGACTTTATTTCTCCATTCGCGTAGGAGGGGCCGACATGCCTATCACCATCTCGCTACTCAACTCGTTGAGTGGGGTAGCCGGGGCCATTGCCGGTATGGCTATTGGGGATGTCCTGCTCGTTGCGGTGGGTGGTATTGTAGGGGCATCAGGATTGTTGCTGACACAGATTATGTGCCGAGCCATGAATCGTAGCCTTCTCTCCATCCTACTTGGTACAAAGAAAAAGGTGGCTGCGCCTGCCCCCTCATCTGTGGCAACGGCTTCACCGGCTGCTGCTCCCAAAGTAGAAGTAAAGAAAACCCCCGGTGAGGTACTCTCCACCGCCAAGCGCGTAATTATCGTACCGGGCTATGGTATGGCGCTGGCTCAGGCTCAACACGAGGTAAAGCAACTTGCGGATGCTCTCCGCAAGGGGGGCGCGGAGGTTCGCTTTGCCATCCACCCCGTGGCCGGTCGTATGCCGGGTCATATGAACGTGCTCCTTGCCGAGGCGAATGTTCCCTACGACGATCTCTTTGAGATGGAGGCTATCAACGATGATTTTGCCAAGGTGGATGCCGCTATCGTGATTGGGGCAAACGACGTACTGAACCCTGCTGCTCGCAATGCCGAGGGTACGCCTATCTACGGCATGCCGGTACTGAATGTAGACCAAGCTCCCTACGTAGTTATCTGCAACTACGACCTCAAACCGGGGTATGCCGGCGTAGAGAATCCGCTTTATAGGAGAGAAGAGGGTGTGGCACTCCTTACGGGGGATGCTAAAGAAACCGTCTCAGCTCTTCTTACTGATTACCAAAAAGCATTGGCAGGTAATGGCGCAGCAGCTCCTAAAACCGAAGCTAATGATAAGCCCACGGTAGGGGCTATCCTCTCCACAGCCAAGCGCGTGATTATCGTACCCGGCTATGGTATGGCACTGGCTCAGGCTCAACACGAGGTAAAGCAACTTGCGGATGCTCTCCGCAAGGGGGGCGCGGAGGTTCGCTTTGCCATCCACCCCGTGGCCGGTCGTATGCCGGGTCATATGAACGTGCTCCTTGCCGAGGCGAATGTTCCCTACGATGATCTCTTTGAGATGGAGGCTATCAACGACGATTTTGCCAAGGTAGATGCGGCCATCGTGATTGGGGCAAACGACGTATTGAATCCCGCAGCTCGCAATGCTGAGGGTACACCCATCTACGGCATGCCTGTGCTGAATGTAGACCAAGCTCCCTACGTGGTTATTTGCAACTACGACCTCAAACCGGGTTATGCCGGCGTAGAGAATCCTCTCTACACGAGGGAAGAGGGCGTTGCACTCCTTACGGGGGATGCTAAAGAAACCGTCTCGGCTCTTCTTACTGATTACCAAAAAGCGTTGGCCGGAAATAGCGCAGCAGCTCCTAAAGCAGGAGCTAGCGATAAGCCCACGGCAGGGGCCATTCTCTCTACCGCCAAGCGAGTAATTATCGTACCCGGCTATGGTATGGCACTCGCTCAAGCGCAGCACGAAGTGAAGCAGCTTGCTGATAAACTTCGTTCGAAGGGTGCAGAGGTTCGCTTTGCCATCCACCCTGTGGCAGGCCGAATGCCGGGGCATATGAACGTGCTCCTCGCTGAGGCGAATGTACCCTATGAAGATCTCTTTGAGATGGAGGCTATCAACGACGATTTTGCCAAGGTAGATGCCGCTATCGTAATTGGGGCAAACGACGTCTTGAACCCCGCAGCCCGCAATGCCGAGGGTACGCCCATCTACGGCATGCCGGTACTGAATGTAGACCAAGCTCCCTACGTGGTTATTTGCAACTACGACCTCAAACCGGGTTATGCCGGCGTAGAGAATCCGCTTTACACGAGAGAAGAGGGCGTAGCTCTCCTTACGGGGGATGCCAAAGAGAGTCTTGCTCGTCTCATGGAAGAGATGGATCAGACCATTGCTCCCGAGGCGGAGGGGGCAAAGGAATCTTCCCCCGGTACCTCATCCTACACTCAGTGGATGAAGGAGGCGCGTAAGGTAATTATTGTACCCGGTTATGGTATGGCACTCGCTCAAGCTCAGCACGAAGTGAAGCAACTCGCCGATAAACTTGCAAAGCAGGGGGCGGAGGTTCGCTTTGCCATCCATCCCGTGGCGGGTCGTATGCCGGGTCATATGAACGTGCTTCTTGCCGAGGCAAATGTCCCCTACGACGACCTTTTTGAGATGGAGGCCATCAACAATGATTTCGCTTCTACCGATTTGGTGATTGTGATTGGGGCTAATGACGTTTTGAATCCCGCGGCTCGCGATGCCGAAGGTACGCCCATCTACGGCATGCCCGTCTTGAATGTGGATCAAGCACCTCATGTGATTATCTGCAACTACGACCTCAAACCAGGGTATGCCGGAGTGGAAAATCCGCTCTATACACGTGAGGAGGGGGTAGCTCTGCTTACGGGAGATGCCAAAGAGTCCCTTCAAAAGCTTCTAGCTCTCTAGGGGAGACTTTCTCTTACATCTTTTATCCTCACTAGAGTCTTCTAGTGGGGATTTTTCTTTGCCCTCTCTTCCTACAAAAGGTGAGCACCTCGCAAAGTATCATCGCTTTGCGAGGTGCTCTATATAAAACAGATTCAAATTAGTTGTCCTTAGGGGGAAATGGGTTGGGGCTTCCTAACGTGCTCCCGCATTTCTGGAAGCCCCGAGTTTAATAGAAGAATATGAAAAGGTAAATGTTGTTTTAGTCTCTCTTATTGTTGGGTAGAGGCGCAGTCTTACCGATTGCGAAGGGGACCCTTGCGAGAGGGTTGCTCCGGAGATTGTACCGCTTCCTCTATTTGTTTACGAGTGAATTTGCCGATGAACGAAATCGCTACGTACTCCTCCGGCGAGTCTACTAGGAGGTAGAGATCGTGTATTTCGTTACCCTTTTTCCTGCCCACAAGGTGCATGGTTCTTTGATCCTCTTTTACAAAGAAAAGTTGCTCGTAGGTGGGTGAGTCTATCTTGATCATAGGGGTGAAGATGGAGCGCATGAGCTGGATATTCTTACGGTCTTCTGCCGAGAAGATGTATACGGAGTTCACCGCTTGTATCAATCCGTGTAGGGAGGCTGAGTGTCCGTTACCTCCCGAAAAACGTAGGGAAGACTCCGAAAGCATAGAGGAGGATAGGTAAACTACCGTGATGCCGTCTGTAGACATTAGACGCTCCAGTGTAGTGTTGTTTTGCGCCTGCACAGGGCGGAAGGTAAGAGGTAGCAGTGCAAATAGGGCGGTGACGATGGCTAGGAGTTTCATATCGTAGAAGGGTATATCTAGAGAGACTAATAGGCGATATCAAAGGGGGTGGCAAAGGGAGTGGAGGAGCTCATTGGCTCTAATTGTTGGTAAGAGGCATCTAAGAAGTTAGATACTTCTTCTAGGGTAGAGTGGGCTTTGGTATAATGTTCGTTGCCGGCTGAGAGGCAATCGTCGAGTAACCCAAAGGCGCGCGCCATCTCACGATCCACTTCCTCCTGATCTATAGGGCGAGTATTACGCCAAGAGCCGTTGGGCTCGGTGGTGGGTTGCCAGATAGAGGTGCCGATAGCGATAAGGAGAGCCAAGGCAGCAGCGGCAGCCCAAATATGTTTTGGGATAATGCGCCAACGCTTCTGTACCTTTACTTCTTGAGTTGCTTGCTCCTTCTGCCCCTGCAAAGAGAGCTGGGCGGCCGCCATCATCATATGCTCCATGGCGATTAAGTCCGGGCGATAGGGGCTGTCTTCGGGCTCTTCGAGCAGAGAGATATAGAGGGACACTTCCTCTTCGGGAGAGGTTGAGCCATCGTAGTACTTCCGGAGTAGCTCCTCAAGGTGGCGTGGAGTAGTCATTCTTTTTATCGCTCTAGGGGTGATCAATCTTTTTCAAACAGGGCTCGCACTTCTTTGCGAAGGCGAGATAGGGTGCTTCGTACTGTCGTCTCTTGTAGGCCAAGGCGCTCTGCTGTCTCTTGGTTCGATAGCATCTCGTAGTGCCTTAGTGAGAATATACTTTTTTGGGGTTCGCGTAGTTGCTCTACCCAATGTGCAAGGCGTTCTTCTCCGCTCTTTGCCACAAGCGTACTATGGGGGTCGGCACTATTGTCTATCTGTAGAGCAAGAGCCGTCTCTGCCTCTTTGCCACTCGTGCGCAGTCTCTCTCCGGCACTCTTGAGGTGGTCTAGGCATCGGTTGCGTGCAATACGTACGGCATAGGCTTGTGGCGATTGCACGTTGTCTAGCTCATCTCTCTGCTCCCATAGGCGGAGGTAAACATCTTGTGTGATATCGTTGGCTACCTCTTGGTCTGTAAGTAGGGCCACGCACACCATAAATATCACCTGCCTGAGGGGGAGGTAAGTTTGGTTGAATGTAGCCTTATTCATACAGTTAGAGAGTAGAAGGGATGGTGCCTATTGGGCTATTTATTCTCCGTTTGAGCAGGGGCTAAGTGAATAGAACTATTGAGTCTAAAGTGACCTAGTAGGCGGATCACTTGTTGCCGCTTCTCGTTTGTGTACAGGATATACATACCCGTAAAGGTAGGATCCTGAGGATTGTGTATGCCAAAGATACGTACTTTGTCACTACCCTCACTGGCAAGAGTGATCAATTCACAATCCTCAAACTGGAGAGGAGAGAAAAGAGATGCGACAGCCTTCTGTTCTTCTTGGGTGAGTGCTAGCGAACGAGGTATAGAGAGTATGAAAAGACTTTGCTCTTCCGCTTCTTTGAGAGTAAGAGGTAAAGTACCGCTATCACTCTTGAAACTTGATGTTGCCAAGGCATCTAGGAAGTCCCCATCTATCACGGGGGTAGCGCCACTAAACAGCTGAGCCAAGGCTTCAGCTCCAAAATAGCTATACTCCACTCCCTCTATGCGAGCACATTGCTCGAATAGATTCGCAATAGAAGTAGTGGTAGACTGAGCCATTGCACTTAGGCAACCGGCAAACCCCAAGAGGGAAACCAGAAGGTGTCGAATCATCTTTTATTTCTTTGTCATGTGAGTCCTTTGAGAGAGGGGGCACTACGCGTTGCGCTTTCTCGTCCCTCCTTCTGCTCTGTTTGGGCTCTCGCTTAGAACCCTCTATCCATAAGACGAACTGGGATAGGATTTGTTGCATCTGAGGGTGAAATATTTTTCGCTCTTGCCCTAGATTTGAAAATTTCTAGGGCAGGATTTCCCAATTTTTCAGCTAGAATGGGAGAGACTTTTCAGGTAGAAAAAGAAAACTTCTTGGGCGAAGGATCCTCCTCTGTCCATTTCCGACAGGAACTCCACTCCCTCTACTTCGTATCCCCATCACTCCTCTGAGAACGGTTTCTCTTCTCCTTGATTTTATGGATAGGATGTGGTGATGCTGTACCTTTGTGTCTTGAATTAGAGAGAGAAGGTTTCGTATGCGTATTACTCGTAATTCATATATCCCTTTTCGAGGGTTTACTGCCATGAATCTTTTGGGCGTACTCTTTGTACGTCGGGAGGCTGCGGAACTTACGCCGGAAACTCTCAATCACGAAAAAATCCATTCTGCCCAGATGCGAGAGATGCTTTACATCCCTTTCTATATCTGGTATTTACTGGAGTGGATCCTAAGACTCTTCCTCCCGCGCAATGCCTATCGCAATATCTCTTTTGAGCGAGAGGCATATAAATACCAAAACGACCTCTCCTACCTAAGTAGAAGAGGTCGCTTTGCGTGGTTTCGTTTCCTATTTAGAGCCCGTTAGCGGTCTTCGAAACTTTTGAATACCTCTGGGAGGTTGTCAATAATGTCGGAGGCAATGAGGGCTGTTTCGCTAGACCTAGCCGCAAAGAGGTCGCCCGCTTCCCCATGGAAATAGTTGGCGAGTACTGCCGCCGTAGAGGGGTCGTACCCCTGAGCCAGTAGGGCTAGGATAATCCCCGTGAGCACATCGCCACTCCCTGCTGTTGCCATACCCGGGTTGCCCTTACTATTGAAGTAGATACTCCCGGCAGGGGTACACGTGGTGGAATAAGCACCTTTTAAGATGATATTTAGTCCGTGTGTACGAGCAAAGTAGGTAGCCTGCTCAAGGCGTTCTTCGTCCGTATCCCAATGGGTCGTGAGTCGGTCGAATTCCCCTGCATGAGGGGTGAGAATGCTACCTTTGGGTACTAGGTCAAGTAACGACTTATGGCGTGCAATTAAGTTGAGAGCGTCGGCATCTATCACAAAAGTCTTGTCGCTTGCATTGGAGAATAGGTCAATAAGCATTTCTGCCGTCTCCTCCTCTTGTCCCAGCCCGGGGCCTATGGCAATCACATCGTACTGTCGTAGGTTGTCTACCATTGTCGTGATGTTGCTATTCACGTCAAGGTCGAGCATGGCCTCGGGTACTGCCGCCTGCAAGGCCGTCTCTCCGCGGTAGGGTATATGACAGGTAAGCTTGCCGATACCACTCCTAAGAGCCGCTTTGCTGGCAAGTATCGCTGCGCCCATTTTGCCTTGAGAGCCTGCAATGAGTAGTCCATGACCAAATTGCCCCTTGTGTGCGAAGCGATCCCGACGGCGGAATATCGTAGCTAGCGTATTCTCCTCAATCAGATAGTGGCGCGTAGGTAGGTTGTCTTTACCGCTACTACTTAGCCCAAGTTGTATGACACTGGGATGCCCAATGAAGGGAGCATTTTCTGCAAAAAAGAAACAACGCTTGGGGTACTCTAGAGTATAGGTATAGGTAGCTTTGATGATGGCATCACGGTCTACCATAAGATTTTCGCTGGGATACAAGCCCGAGGGAAGGTCTATGGATACAACCTCGCACTGCGATTGATTGATGTATTGTATGATGCTTCTATAGGCTCCCTCCGGGGTGCGATTGAGCCCTGTACCGAAGAGACCATCAATAACAATATGCTTGGAGGTTAATTCGGGGAACTCAATTTTGCCACTAATTACCTCTTGTAGTTTGATATTGGGGTGATTGGTAACGCGATTCCTCATAGTCTCGCACGCGGAGGAAAGAGACTGCTTCCCTTGGATCAAAAAGACCGAGACCGCATAGTTGTTACTCGCAAGTTCAAGGGAGAGAGCTAGGGCGTCGGCTCCATTATCACCATTCCCGGCAATGCAAACAATGGGGCGTCCACAATTCTTATAAACATGCAAAAACTCTTCGGCGAGCTTGGTTGCTGCATTTTCTATAAGAGTGAGGAGGGGTAATCCCTCGTGCTGTATGGTGTGCGTATAGAGGGCGTTAATTTCTTCGCCGGAGAATATCTTTATCATATAACTGTACCAAAGGCTAGAGAGGAGAGGGCTGAGGCTTTAGTCCATACTCCCCCGTACAATACCTCGCTCCGAAGAGCGGATAAAATTGAGTATCAAGTCACGCTCAGGAGAAGATGGGATCTCTTGTTCGATGGTGGCAATGGCTTCTGTATTGTTAAGTCCGCGTTGGTAGAGGGTACGATATACGTCGTTAATGAGAAAAATTTGCTCATTGGTGAATCCTCTACGCCGCAGTCCCACGATATTGATGCCGCAGTACACAATCGGGTCGCGACCAATTAGGGTGTAGGGAGGAATGTCTTTGGTAACACGACTCCCCCCCTGTATCATTGCATGTTGCGAGATGCGACCAAACTGATGCACAAGTACACTTCCGCTTAGTATAGCATAGTCGTCAATCTCTACTTCTCCTGCTATTTGAGAGGCATTGCCTATAATAATATGATTTTGTAGTACACAGTCGTGGGCAATATGGCTGTATGCCATGATGAGACAATGGTCTCCTATTTTGGTATAACCACGGGAGGCTGTCCCTCGATTGACTGTGGCATATTCGCGGATGGTTGTGTAGTCCCCTATATAGGCAAGGGTCTCCTCTCCTTGGAATTTTAGGTCTTGGGGAACCCCTGCTATCACAGCTCCCGGATGGATCTCGCAGTGTGCCCCTATACGAGCACCACTGCGTATGATAGCATGGCTGTGGATATGAGTTCCCTCTCCTATCTCTACATTTTCTTCTATTATGGCAAAGGCGTCTATTTGTACCCGGTCGGCTAACTTAGCTTCGGGGGCAACAAGGGCTGTGGGGTGTATGGTGGTTGTGTTCATTTTATAGGAAAGAAAGTTAGTTGTTCTTTACGATCTGTGCCATAAACTCAGCCTCGCATACGAGTTTTTCTCCTACATAAGCAAGACCGCGCATATTGGCAATCCCTCGTATTATCTCACTCATCATGCGCAGACGGAATACTAGGGTATCGCCGGGAACAACCTTTTGGCGGAATTTTACATTGTTGATTTTTAAGAAGTAAGTAGAGAAATCGCTTCCCTCTTCCATAGCACTAAGAACGAGCAATCCTCCCGTCTGTGCCATTGCTTCTACGATGAGTACCCCGGGCATTACGGGTTCATTGGGGAAATGCCCGACGAAGAAAGGTTCATTACCCGATACGCTCTTTACTCCTACGATGCTATCTTGCCCGATCTCGATAATTTTATCTACAAGAAGGAAGGGATAGCGGTGAGGAAGCAATTCTTTGATGCGATTTATATCAAGTATGGGCTCCTTATCGGGATCATATACAGGGGCTTGGGCTTCGATCTGTTTGATCTCTTTGCGCAGGAGGCGTGCCATCTTATTGTTGATGCCATGCCCGGGGCTGTAGGCCAAAACGTGCCCACGGATGAATTTCCCTACGAGAGCAAGGTCGCCTATGATGTCGAGGAGTTTGTGTCGAGCCGGCTCTCCGGGTAGTGCCTCATTGGGGTTGAGGAATCCTATTGTAGTGGGTATTTCAGTCCCCTGAGGTAGCACTTTTGCTAGTTCTTCTCTCTCCTCTTTGCTTAGCTCTCTGTCGTTGATAACGAGAGCATTCGATAGCTGTCCGCCTTGTATTAGCCCCTTCTGGATGAGGGGAAGAAGTTCGCGAACAAAGACAAAACTACGAGCCGGAGCAATCTCCGAAGCATAGTCTGTATGGCTGTCGTATGAGGCGAATTGATTGCCCAAAAGAGGCGAGGGGTATGAGATATGTGTATCGATACCGAATTCGTCATCGGGCAGGAGGATAATACGAGCTCCCGTATCGGAGTCGCTCACTTCCATCCTTTTTTTTATGATGTAGTACTCGCGTTCAGCATTCTGTTCGGCGAGACCTACTCGCTGTATTGCCTCTACAATGGGTTGAGAATTACCCGTGAGGATTGGGCACTCAGGGGCATTAACTTCTATGATACAATTGTCTACTCCGAGGGCATACAGTGCGCTGAGGGTGTGTTCGATAGTGCTTACTGAGAGCTCTCCCTTCTTGAGTACAGTACTGCGATCGGTAGAGCAAACTAGCTCTGCCAGTGCCGGAATAAGAGGAGCATTCTCTACATCTGTACGCCTGATTTGGTATCCTGTGTTGATAGGAGCAGGCTGTAGGGTCATTGTAATGTGGAGACCTGTGTGGAGCCCTATCCCTTCGAAGTGGAGGGCTTCATTTAGTGTTTGCTGTTGCATGGGGTAGAGGATAATTTGTTGATTTTATCTTCGAGCTCTTCGAGTCTTCTGAGTAGTTGTGGTAATTTGGGCACTACGGTGTAGGCTCGCATTGCGGTGGAGAGATCCATGGCCGGGGAGCCAAGGAGTTTACGTCCGTCCGCAACATTGCCAAGGATACCGGTCTGGCCGCCCATATCAACATGGTTGCCTACGGAAACATGACCGGCGATACCAATCTGCCCACCTGTGCGACACCAGGACCCGATGTGGGAAGATCCTGCCATGCCGCCTTGGGCTGCCATCACCGTGTGCTCGCCTACGGAGCAGTTGTGTGCTACCTGCACCAAGTTGTCGAGTTTGGCACCTTTACCGATGATTGTACTGCCCATTACGGCACGATCTATACACGTATTGGCACCGATCTCTACGTCATCGGCAAGGACTACATTGCCTAATTGGGGGATTTTCTTGTACCCCTCCTCGGAGGGAGCAAAGCCGAATCCATCAGCCCCGATTACGACTCCGGCATGGAGAGTGCAGCGAGCTCCTATCTCGCATCCCGGGTAGATAGTGACATGGGGATAAAGGGTACTCCCCTCGCCAATCTTGCATCCCTTACCGATGTATGTATATGGGTAAATGGAGCAGCCTTCGCCCAAGGTTACTCCCTCGGCAATGTAGGCAAAAGGAGCAATGTAGCAGTGCTTGGGGAGCTTTACGGAGGGGTGGATAAAGGCTTCACTAGCTACGCCCTCGTAGCGTGGAGCTATCTCTTCTGTTGCCAATTGCATCAATTGAGCTAGAGCGGCATAGGGATCGGCAACGCGTATTAAGTTGGTAGTGACGGGAGCTGAGGGGCTAAAGTGATCAGAAACGAGAGTGGCCGTTGCTCGGGTTGTGTAGATATGGGGTTCGTATTTGGGGTTGGCAAGAAAGGTGAGTTGCCCCTCAATGGCCTCTTCTATACGTCCAAATGAGGATACTATAGCTTGGGGATCTCCCTCAATAGTACCTCCCAGCAATGTGGCAATACTCTGTAGTGTAAACTGCATAACTCTATTTCCCTCTTAAAACTAGGGATTATATGATTCCTTGTTTGATTAGAGCCGTCTCCATTTTGCGGCGCAGGTTCTCTGCCTCGTTGGCTGCGGCAGATGCAAAATGCTCAGAACTATCGGCATAGAGAATCCCTCGGGAAGAATTTACGAGGAGACCACACTCCGGCGTCATACCATGCTCTATGAGTTGGTCAAAATCCCCACCTTGTGCGCCGATGCCCGGCACTAAAAGAAAATGATTAGGAATAATGTTGCGCACGCGCTGCAGGTACTCGGCTTGAGTTGCCCCCACCACGTACATCATGTGCTCGTCGTCACTCCATTGGCTGCTGGTCTTGAGTACTTGCTCAAAGAAGAAGTCTCCCTCTTCGTTTTTGGTCAGTTGGAAGTCGCTAGCCCCCTGATTGGAGGTAAGAGCAAGTAGCACAACCCACTTATCCTTGTACTCCAAAAAAGGTTTTACGCTATCCTGTCCCATATAGGGGGCCACGGTAAGTGCATCGGCTTTTAGGTACTCATAGGAAGAGCGAGCGTAGTGCATACCGGTGTTGCCTATGTCTCCTCGCTTACCGTCTATGATGATGAATTGATCGGGGTACTGCTCACGTATGTAAGCCACTGTATGCTCCAATACTTGTACTCCAAAGGCTCCCATGGATTCGTAAAATGCTACGTTAGGCTTGTATGCTACGCAAGAGCCGGCGGTGGCATCAATGATGGCACGATTGAAGGTGAGCATGGGATTTTCCGTGCGCATGAGGTGCTCGGGTATCTTTCGGAGGTCTGTATCGAGTCCTACACAGAGGAAGGAGCGTTTCCGCTTTATGTTTTCTATGAGTTCTTGTTTGGTCATTGCAACTATGTATTACATGCCTTTTGAATAATAGGAGTCGGGGATTAGCTAAGGGCAGCTTCCTGCAATCGTTCGCTATTTTCTGCCACAGAGAGGGCGTCGATAATGGGCTTTAGGTCACCATCGAGCACGGCTTGTAGGTTGTACAGAGTGAGCCCGATTCGGTGGTCGGTTAGCCTACCTTGTGGATAGTTATAGGTTCGTATTTTAGCACTTCTATCACCGGTTGATACCATCGTTTTACGGCGAGAGGCAACCTCATCAAGGTACTTCTGATGCTCTAGATTGTAGATACGGCTACGTAGCTCTGTGAGGGCTTTTGCTTTGTTTTTGAGCTGCGAACGCTCGTCTTGACTCTGCACGGTGATCCCGGTAGGTACGTGTACGATACGCACCGCCGAGTAGGTCGTATTTACGGATTGGCCCCCTGCACCGCTGGAGCAAAAGGTGTCGATACGTAAATCACTCTCCTTTATTTCTACATCAAACTCGTCGGCTTCCGGGAATACAGCAACCGTGGCAGCCGAAGTGTGGATGCGTCCTTGAGCCTCGGTCTCAGGTACGCGTTGCACGCGATGCACACCGGACTCGTACTTGAGGGTGCCGTAGGCATTATCTCCCGTTACGGAGAAAACGATCTCTTTGTACCCACCAAGGGTGCCCTCGGTATAGCTACTCACCTCTACACGCCAGCCGAGCCCCTCTACAAAGCGAGTGTACATCTTAAAAAGGTCGCGGGCGAATAGAGCGGCTTCGTCTCCCCCTGTACCTGCACGGATTTCCATGATGGCATTCTTCCCATCTTCGGGGTCATCGGGTAGGAGCAATAGGGCAATTTTTTCTTGCAATTGAGGGCATTGCTCGTCGGCAAAGGCGATTTCCTCTTTGGCAAGAGCCTTCATCTCCTCATCATCTGTCCCATTGAGTAGCTCCATCGCTTCCTGACGATTGAGCTTGAGGCGATTGTATTCCTCGTGGGCTTGGTGCAACTCCTCTAGACGGCGATACTCTTTGCTGAGACGCACAAAACGCTTATCGTCCGCTATTACAGAGGGGTCTGTGATGAGCAAAGCAACCTCTTCGAATCGGGCTTCGAGGTTCTGGAGGTGTTGTAATAGTTTCTCTTCGTTCATTTAGTAGCGTAGAGTGCCATAGGGCGATTGTATGGTGAGACTATTCGTTGCTGCGTCTTCTACATGCCCTATTATTTGGGCTTCGATACCGAAACTCTGACTGATGGCGATAACATCGCTAGCCACCTCTTGAGGTACGTAAAACTCTAGGCGATGCCCCATGTTGAATACTTTGTAGAGCTCTTCTCCCGAGGCGCCACTCTCTTCTGCAATGATACGGAAGAGTGGGGGTACGGGTAAAAGATTGTCTTTTACGACATGCTTCCCTCGAACGAAGTGGAGTACCTTGGTCTGTGCACCCCCGGTACAATGTACCATACCATGTATTTGGGGGCGAAGCTCTCGGAGCACAGCAGCCACTACGGGAGCATAGGTGCGAGTCGGAGAGAGTATCAATTGTCCCATATTAAGAGGTGTATCCTCCACAGGTTCTAAGAGAGAACGAGACCCACTGTAGACAAGGTCTTGAGGGATGGCAGCATCGAAGCTCTCAGGGAATCGCTCTGCAAGATATTTCCCTAAGACGTCGTGGCGAGCAGAGGTAAGCCCATTGCTCCCCATTCCGCCGTTGTATTGGTGTTCATAGGAGGCTTGACCATAGGAAGCCAGCCCTACTATTACGTCTCCACCGGCAATGCGTGCATTGTCTATGACATCACTGCGGCGCATTCGGCAGGTTACGGTACTATCCACTATAATGGTACGTACGAGGTCGCCCACATCTGCTGTTTCTCCTCCTGTGGAGTAGATGCCTACGCCTAGCTGGCGGAGGTTCTCTAGTAGCTCTTCTGTACCATTGATGATTTCTGCAATCACTTCTCCCGGGATGAGGGACTTGTTGCGCCCGATGGTGGAGGAGAGCAAAATGTTGTCGGTTGCTCCTACGCAGAGGAGGTCGTCGAGGTTCATTACGAGGGCGTCTTGGGCTATCCCTTTCCAAACGGAGAGGTCGCCGGTTTCGCGCCAATAGATGTAAGCAAGAGAAGACTTTGTACCGGCTCCGTCGGCATGCATTAGGTTGCAATAGTCGGGGTCCCCACCCAAGAGGTCGGGGATGATCTTGCAAAATGCCTGAGGGTATAGCCCCTTGTCTACATTTTTGATTGCATTGTGTACGTCTTCCTTACTAGCAGAGACGCCACGCTGCATGTATCGTTCGTTGCTCATAGTGCTGATTGTCGTTTTACCAAAGCCGGAGTACATCTCCCTCTAGAGGCACGTAACTCTCTATATCTAAACCATTGATTTTGTAGAGATACTCTACGCGAATGCCGTAGAGTTGTGAGATGCTGTGCATAGACTCTCCTACGCTCACCACATGATCCGGAGTGCTATCTCCATGTTTGTTTTTGCGTTGTAGATATATCACATCTCCCTTTTTGAGGGGGAAGTCTACAGTGGCGTCGTTGAAAGTTGCCAGCTTCTCTTCATCAATGTTTACGTCGCGAGCTATTGTTGCAAAGGAGTCTCCCTCTTCTGCCAACACGTACTCAAGTCCGTAGCAATTGTACTGGGTTCGTTTTTGGGGGGCCTTGGGAGTCGTTTGCTTTTCTCGCTTCTTCTCCCGAGTGGAGGAGGGCGATGATGCTTTCCCTCTCATCCATGAGGGGGAGGCCTCTCGGTCGAGTTCGTACAAACTATAAAGCTCTACAAGAGCAATAAGTTTATTGGCATATCCTTTGTCCGTGGCGTATCCACACCTTTGCAATCCCTTGGCCCATCCTTGATAATCGTCCAGCGAAAGCTGAAACAAAGACTTGTAGCGAGGTTGTTGCAAGAAGTAGGAGTGATCGGTATAGGAGTCTAATGGAGAGTCGTAACTGCGGAAGCATTCTCCCATTTCATCGTCGTCTTTATAGGCTCTATTGCCTTGCCAAGATTTGTGGCACTTGATACCAAAGTGATTGTTGTGCACACTTGCTAGCGTGCTTGCTCCTGCGTTCGACTCGAGCAACCCCTGTGCGATTGTGATACTTGCGGGTATTTTGTGCCGCTTCATCTGGAGTATGGCTTCGTTGGCATACTTGCGAATATAGGCTTGATAGGCGGCATTCATGCGCTGTCCATACAGGAGTGGTAAGGAAGTGAGGGAGAATAGTAGCACTATGACCCCGCGTAATAACTGGTTTGCTCGCATTGCCTGTTTCGTATCTTATCTCCACAAAGGTACAATTTTGCCGCGGATTTGCCATCGTCGGCTTCTGCGGCTACCTATCCGAGACAGAGGGGCTTTCTCTTAGAGAAGAGTAGAGGGGCTATGGGAAGATTGGCAGACTCCAAACAACAAGGAGGCTGAGGATGAGTACAATGAGCCAGAAGGAGCGTACCTTACGCTCGTGGGCTGGGAAGGCAAGAACCATGACCATAGAGGCCGGGATGAGGCTCAGGAGCGAAAGCCCAACGAGGTGCTGTGAATAAAAAATCCCCAGAGGAAGCATGAGTGCCGGGCGCATCTGTGCTGCCATAAGTTGGCGTACTCGCACTTTCTTTTCACCCAAGCGTATTACGCCAAATAATGTAGCGATAGCGTAGAGAGAGGTACTAACTGCTACGGCTATGAGTAGGGGAGGAGGTAACATATTGCCCTCTTGCCAGATGGGGCGAGGGGTGACTATCTCTTGTAGTGCCTGCTGTAGATGGGGAAGACGCTCGCTGTACAATACAATAGGGGTAGCAATAATAAAGATGCTAATAAGTCCCAAGAAAAAGCCGATACTGCTACGCAAAGAGAGGGCACGGAGGTCAATGGCTGTGAAAAGGATCAGGGGCAGTAGGGCTATAAATGGGGGGTAAAGTAATACTCCCAAGCCCATAAATACTCCGGCAGTCGTGAGGTCTAGAGGATGATCGGGGTGGCGATAACTATTGTAGAGGTTGAAGATAATCCCGAGGTAGGGCAATAGGGAGAGAAGAGCCGTGCTAGAGCTCCAAGCGGAGGGGTAGAGTAGAAAAAGAAGAGTCGCCAGCAAGGTACACCAGCGGCGGTCTACTTCGTTGTAAAGAACAAAGGTATTGGCGAGAAATCGTACGAGTAGGCAGGCTAGGATGATGAGTACTCCTGCTCCTACAGAAAGAGCCCATCCGGGAACTTCTAGGGGCATCTCCATCATCCAAAAGGAGAGTTGCGAGGGAGTAAAAAGGGGAGTGATAGCTGCCACTGCCCCTAGGATTAGGAGGAAAGAGAGTGGCAAAGCTCCTCGCATTTTGCCGGGGGAGGGAGAGGTATTGTACTGCATCAAAAGGGGGAAGAGACGGCGATCCGAAGTATAAGCCTAGGGAGAGTGTACTGTATAGGGAAGGGGGGAGTATCTTGATAGAAGTATCCTAATATATATAGCAAAGTCCCTACCCCCATACTTTTATTAGAGAGGGGATAGGGACGCTTTGTACCTTACTTAGAGAAGATCTTGCCCAATATCGTGACGGTAATTCTTCCCTTCGAATAGCACCTGCTGGGCTATGGTGTAGCACCGTTTGAGGGCGGCTTCGGGGGAGGCGCCGTAAGAGCTTACAGAGAGAACTCGCCCTCCATCGGTTACAATCTTGCCGTCTAGTTTACGCGTGCCGGCATGGAAGAGGCAAGTGTCGTGGGGAGGATCGGGGAGTGTGATCTCGTACCCTTTTTTGTAGCTTCCCGGATAACCACGGGAGACGAGCATTACACTAGCGGCAGGGCGAGGGTCTTCGCTCAATGTGTATTCGTCGAGTGTGCCGTTTGCTATAGCCTTGAGGAGAAGAGCCACATCGCTAGAGATGCGGAGCATTACAGTCTCCGTCTCGGGGTCTCCTAGGCGACAATTATACTCAATAACATAGGGATCGCCTTTCACATTCATCAGCCCGAGGAAGATAAATCCACGGTACTCTATATGTTCATCTCGCAGCCCTTGTAGGGTTGGTTCTATGATGCGCTGGCGTACCTTTTCCATAAAAGCCTCGTCGGCAAAAGGTACGGGGCTAATAGACCCCATCCCACCCGTATTGGGCCCCATGTCGCCATCGCCAATACGTTTGTAGTCTTTAGCTGCGGGGAGTACCTTGTAATTGACCCCATCGGTTGCCACAAATATGGAGCATTCAATACCTTGTAGGAACTCTTCAATGACTATTTTTTGTCCTTTACTTCCCCAAATGCCTTCGGCAAGGTCGTCGAAGCCTTTGGTAGCTTCCTCTAGTGTGGGAACAATAAGTACCCCCTTACCGGCTGCCAAACCATCGGCTTTGAGCACAAAGGGAGGATGCAGGGTTTGCAGATAAGCTACGGCTTCGCTCTTTTCGTTGGCTGCAAAGGTGCGGTAACTTGCCGTTGGGATGCCGTAGCGTTGCATAAAGGCTTTGCTAAAGTCTTTGCTCCCCTCCAACTGTGCTCCTTGGGCATTGGGCCCTACGACCATGAGGTGAGGGAAGTCTTCTTTGCGCTCGGCAAAATAGTCGGCAATGCCCTGTACAAGGGGCTCTTCGGGGCCGGAAACCAAGAGGTTGACCCCATGACTTGCAATAAAGTCTGCGATTGCGTCAAAGTCTTTGCCCGAGAGTTCCGGTACATTGATGCCGTAGATTTCACTCCCTCCATTACCCGGGGCAATGTAGAGTTGTTCTACCTCGGGAGAGGTGGCAATGCGCCATGCCATGGCAGACTCGCGCCCCCCGGAGCCTAGGAGCAGTACGATGAGGCGTTCGCTAGCTCGTTTTTCTTGCATAATCGAATCTAATTGGAGGAGGTCTTTTTGCTCCTCATCTTGTGGGATATAATATATCTTGCTCATAGGTGATCTTGGAAGTATCTTGTGATTGTTTGGTTTAGATGTACGCGATCTTTACCCAGTACGTTGTGTTCGTGTCCCGGGTAATACATGCAATCGGGGTATGTACGCTGGTTAATACATGCTTGTACAAAGGCTTGTGCGTGCTGCCAAAGTACCACATTGTCTACGGTACCATGGATGAGAAGGAGGCGTCCCTTGAGGTCGCCGGCACGGAGTGTGAGGTTGTTTTGTTGGTACCCTTCGGGGTTTTCTTGCGGAGTATCGTTGTAGCGTTCGCCGTACATTACTTCGTAACGGCTCCAGTCCATTACGGGGCCTCCTGCTACACCTACTTTGAAAATGTCGCTATGGGTGAGCATCAGGTTGGTAGTCATAAATCCCCCAAAGCTCCATCCGTAGACACCCATACGCTCAGTATCTACCCAAGGTTGCTTTTGTAGGAACTCTACTCCGCGCATTTGGTCGTCCATCTCGGCCGTCCCCACTTGGCGGTGAATCACCTGCTCAAAGTCGCGCCCACGGCGAGCACTCCCTCTATTGTCGAGGGTGAAGACAACGTACCCCTGCTGTGCCATATACACATCCCAGCCGCCGGCTCCGGCTAACCAGTCTTTGGTCACAAGTTGAGCGTGCGGACCGCCATAAACGTAAATGATGGTCGGGTACTTTTTGTTCGGGTCGAAGTTAATCGGTTTGAGGAGGCGATAGTGCAGTGTGGTTTTGCCATCGCGTGCCGTAAGAGTACCTAGCGTAATCTCGGGCATAACGGCATTCTTTGTCGGATCCTCCGCTTTGAGTAGTTGTTTTTCTTCCTTCCCCTTTGTGCTAACGATGCGGCTGATACGAGGTGTAGAGGGGGACGAATAGGTATCTATAAACGCTGTCTTAGAGGCGTTGAGGCTTGTGCGGTGTACTCCCTCTATGGGGGTTAGGTCTACAAAATTTTTGCCATTAATGCCGATGCTGTAGAGACGAGTCTCTAGAGGAGAAGCCGCTGTTGCCTCAAAAAAGATGGTCTTGCCGTCTTGAGAGAAGCCCTTAAATTCGGTCACTTCCCACTCTCCGCGAGTGATTTGCTGTAGCGCATTTGCTTTACGGGTAGAGCCAAGATAGAAATGGTTGTAGCCATCTTTGCGAGAGAGCCAGAGGTAACGACCATCGTTGGCAGGAAGGAAGATCATGGGAGATTGCGGCTCGATGTATTTGGGGTCATCCTCCACAAACAGTGTGGCAAGCCTAGCTCCCGATTGGGCATCGTAGCGATTGACTTCGTTGTGGTTCTGCCCCCGATTCACTTCAGCAATGTAGAGCGAACGATTGTCGGGGTCCCAAGCAATGTTGGTAAGGTAGTGCTCGGGGTCGCCTCCCGTCTGCATGTAGACTGTTTGCCCCGTAGTGCGATCAAATACTCCTAGGGTAACGTGGTGTGAGGGTTCGCCTGCCATGGGGTAACGCACAGGCACCTCTTTTGCCTTGTGTGGGGTGATGTCTACCAAAGGATAGGGAGCTACCATGGATTGATCCATGCGGTAGAAGGCAACTTTGCTGCCATTGGGGCTCCAGAAGATCCCCTTTTCGATACCAAACTCGCGCTGATGAACAGACTCCCCATAGACGATTGTGTCTCCCTCGTTTTGGGCGATAACGAGGCGTTGTGTGCGCTTGTCGCTCCCGGCCTCTTCTAGTTGCTGCATGTAAAGGGTACCATCGCTGCTTCTTGCGATAAGCCACTTAGCATCGGGCGATAGCTCTACAAGCGCATCGGCAGTATCCCCTTGGCTTTGGAGCGAAAGGCTGCGAAGAAGCTTTTTCTGAGCAAGATCGATAATATAGATAGCACGCCATGTTTGCACCGCAAGGAGGGATGGCTCTCCCTCAATGGGGTAGTAATGGGGTAGTTGCCCGTGATACATGTGTAGGAGATCCTCTCCCGTGATGAGGCTTTGTATCTCACTAACGGTAAGTAATACCTTGGGGTTTTGCTCTTTGGCATTGCTTTCCATCAATTTATCTCCCTCTAGATAGGTACAACGGTCGCCTATCCATTGCAAGCGAGGGATGTATTTGGGGTAGTAGTTGCTGATGAACTTTTGCCCTCCCGGGGTTACCTCCTCCAGACTATAGAACCCTTGGGCATCTTGTGCATAGCCATAGACTGCACTCCCGGCAAGCAGGGTGGCGAGAAATAGGGTATGCAGAGATCTGTTTCTCATATACTTGAATATTTCGTTTGGTTTTACTACTGGTTACTATCGTCGAAGACTTGGATGCGAGATTTGCGTGAGGGGCGATCTTCATCCCCTCGTCTGCCGAATCTGTCTTTGGGCCCTCTAGATCCTTGTTGCCCTTTCCCGCCAAATCGGGGGCGACGTGTCTTTTCTTCCGGCTCGGGAGAGCTGCTTTTGAATGTTTTCTCCTTCTCGGGGCGTTTCTCCCTAGGGGTGCGCTCCTGCTTGCGTTCGCGGTAGGGACGAGAGGGGGCATACGTGCGTGTTTTCCCCTCGGCTAGGTCGCGTTTAAAATCGTCGCGCTTGCCCTCGAATGGCTCCTTCTCGGGGTGTCTCTCCCTCGGGGTGCGCTCTTGCTTGCGCTCGCGGTAGGGACGAGAGGATGCATACGTGCGTGTTTTCCCCTCGGCTAGGTCGCGCTTAAAATCGTCGCGCTTGCCCTCGAATAGTTCGTAACTCCTTAGTTCGCACTCGAGGTCACCATTGAGCAAATCGAGACGAGAGGAGTGACGCAGGCCAATAGCGTTGAATAGCTTATTCTTGGGGGCTATAATCCAAACTTTAGAGCCGGCATATTTGTGCTTGAGTTCACTTCCGATCATACTATAGAGCGCCTCCAAATCGAACCGAGTGAGCCGCTCTCCATAGGGAGGGTTGAGTACCATCAGTACGGGAGCCTCGGGGGCATTACGGCGCTGCATGGCTAGATGCTCTACGGTAATGTCGTGTCCCAATCCCATGTGTTGCACGTTGGCATTCGTTACCGTATAGGCATCGTTGGCTATATCGCTGGCGTAGATATGGTGCTCAAAGGGAGTTTCGTAGTTGGGGTCTTCTTGTACTTCTCGCCAGAGGTCGGCATCAAAGTCCGCCCACTCTTCGAAGGCGTATTTGGTACGCCATGCGCCTGCTGCCACCCCTCGGGCAATCAGAGCCGCTTCGATGGCAAAGGTGCCCGATCCACACATCGGGTCTATAAGGTCGCATTGCCCTTGCCAACCGGCTTTGAGTAGGATGCCTGCGGCAAGTACTTCGCTGAGTGGAGCCGGGGTCTGTTTTACTTTGTATCCACGTTTGTGGAGGCTATCTCCCGAACTATCCAAAGAGAGGGTAACATGCTTTTGTGCAATGTGAATATTAAAGCGAACGTCGGGAGTGTCCATGCGTACCGAGGGGCGTTTCCCATCGGGAGTATTGGCTACAAAGTAGTCCGCAATGGCATCTTTTACTCGATAGCTCACGTAGCGACTATTGCTAAACCTATCGGAGAAAACTACGGGGTCTATGAGGAATGTTTGGTCGCATCGGAGGTAGCGATCCCACTCGAATTGGCGGAGGGTCTCGTAGAGGTCTTCGATGCTTTCGCAGTTGAATTCGTAGATGGGTTTGAGGATGCGTAGAGCCGTGCGCAAACGGTAGTTAGTAAGGTACAGCATACGTTTGTCGCCTCTAAAACGCACCATACGACGACCTATCTCTATATCAGAGGCTCCGAGGGCTTCTAGTTCATCGGCTAGCACGTCCTCCAATCCGTACAGGGTCTTTGCCACGTAGGAGGAGAGGTGATGTTGGGTAGCATGTGCATCCCTTTGTTGCTTGGGGGTGGATGTTGTTTTGTTTCCCATATAGTCGCTTAATCTCTCTTTCCTACAAAAGTACGCAAATCCCCTATACCTCTGTATAGTCCCTGCCTGTTATCGAAAAAAGTCTTGGCTGGAAAGTGGGTAGGTTACTGCCTGGAAAATTTTTTTATTTCAGCCAGAAAGGGAGTGCACTTCTGACTGAGATTTTTTTAATTTCCAGGCAGCAATCCGGAGCGAAACTACGTGGCAAATAAAAGCTCATTAGCTTTCGAGAAAAAGCTAATGAGCTTTTGTCCGATTCCTAATGAGCTTTTTGTGGAAAGCTAATGAGCTTTCTGATGAGAGCTAATGAGTATTAATCGAAAAGCAACGTACCTCTCTTAAGAGAGGGGCTGGGGCCCCGATGTGAGGGAGGGGAGGAAGAGAGGCTTAACGCACAGACGTAGAGCGCTCTTGGGGCTTGCTCTCTTGGGTGCTATTGCCCGATTGGAGCAGGGTTTCGTAAGCATCCCGAGCAAAGTCCTTTAGCGAGGGTCTCCGACAATCTACCGTGATGTGGAAACAAGCCTGCTTCCGCTCATATTTGACGAGACAACGCCCTGCCGCACGATACTGATGAAGTAGGGAGGCGAGGGCTCGCTTTAGCTCTTCTGTTTTGTCTTCTGATGCTTCGTCTTGCTCCGAACTCCCCTGTGGTAACATAATGCTTGAGCCCTCTTTGAGTGCTTCTGTCTGCTTGATGATGGGGTCGAAACGCTTCCAACTAATATCAATGGTGGTGCCGTAGCAGTGCGAACTTTCCTTGGCTGCGTTTACATTTTTGCCGCTAAGTTCGTCACGCTGTGCCAAGGTGCGAGTTACACTTGTAATGATGAACTTGTAGGGGGGTAGGTGGTGCGCCTTGAGTGTCTCGGCAAAGTCTGCCCCGAGGTCGTCGAGTAGGTCTTTAGCTTCGGGTACAAGGTAGGGGATGGAGTGCTCGAGCGAGTCTACTTTGTAGCGGTCGCATGTGAAAATTTCCACCATAGCATCCAGTGCCTTCGCACGAGAGGCAGAGTCTGCGATAGGTACAATGCCAAAGCGCCGAGCCGCCTCTATATGCACGGGATTCTCGTCGTTAAATGTCTTGCCATAGTCGAGATTGAAAGATGCCGCATAGTCTATAGTCGTTGTATTTACATGGCTCTTTTCGGGGGTAATCTTATTGCGATTGTTCCCTAGGGAGACTCCAATAAATACCCCAACAAGGAGAATGCCACACCAAGCAAGCGAGCGATAAATCCCTCTCTTATAGGGGGCGAGTGGGGCGAAAAGCTTCCTAAAGAAGGCTTTTGCCGAGGATAGGAAAGGGAGGTTAATCTTTTGGGTGAAGGCAAAGAGGGGGGCTATTTTCTTACCAACCCACCTCATTGCCTTAATGAAAGCTCCCTCTAGTACGAGGTAATAATGCCACAATAGACTACCTGCCTTCTTAAGGGCAACACCCCACCGAAGGAGTGTTGCACGCATCTTTTCGGATTGACTTCCCGTTGCAGAGCCCTCTCTTATGTCGTTGCTATCCATTGAGTCGGGAGAGTATCCATCCTCGGACGTCTTTTGCGAACGGGGCTTACGAAGTTTTTTCAGTGTAAGACTAAACCATTCGGATACGAGGGAAAAGAGATCTTCTAACTTACGGATGATACGAGAGACAATGGGAGGTAGCATCGGCATAGGAGTCATAATCTGAGATAAATGTATAGGGAGGGGTAGTGTAGATTAGATACCAAGCTGCTCAAAGAGTTGGGCTATACGTTTATTGGCGCGTTGCTCCGCCATAGGCAGATCTTCGGGCGAGGCTACCATCTCACGAATGCCTACATAGTACTTGATCTTAGGCTCTGTACCCGAGGGGCGAATAGAGAGTTTGGATCCGTCTTCGGCTATGTATTGCAATACGTTGCTGGTGGCAGGCATCACAAGGGGAGTAACTTTGCCAGTGGCCACTTCGCGTCGCTCAAGGGTAGAATAGTCGAGTACTTCTACTACGGGGCTACCTGCTATATCGCTAAGGGGATGCTCACGATAATTCACCATCATAGCTAGGATCTCTTCGGCGCCTGTCTTGCCTTTGCGAATGATGTAGTGACCTTTGTCTGCAAAGTAGCCGTAGGTTGTATATACTTTGGCTAGGAGGTCGTCGATGCTTAGGCCTTTGTCGAGAGCCCAAGCCGTCATTTCTGCAAAAATAGCGCAAGCCGATACGGAGCTTTTGTCGCGGATGAAGTCTTCCCAAAGGTAGCCGTAGCTCTCTTCTCCTCCACCTATGTAGCGAGCCTTACCTTCGTTTTCTCGTATTACGTTGGCAATCCATTTGAACCCCGTATAGCAGTCGTGGAGCTTTACGCCCTCTTGCTGTGCGATAAACTTGATAAGGTCGGTAGTAACAATGGTCTTGATAACGTAATCATCACTTCGGAGGTCGCCAAGTTCTTTGTGGCGGATGATGGAGTAGTAGGTCAGCAGCATGCAGATTTGGTTGCCGTTGATGAGATGCATCTCGCCATTCTTCCCTCTAACGGCTACGCCAATGCGGTCTCCGTCGGGGTCTGAGGCGAGTACAAGATCGGCTTTGGTGGCTTCGGCTCGTGCCATGGCCAAGGTAAGCGCTGCAGGTTCCTCGGGGTTGGGAGATTCTACCGTGGGGAAGTCTCCGCTAATTACGTCCTGCTCCTCTACGTGTATGATATTGTCGAACCCAAAAGCTTTCAAGGCACGCGGTACCATGTAGCGCCCTGTACCATGGATAGGGGTGTACACAATGGGCATATCGTGGTGGCGTGCAATGGACTCGGGCGAGAGTGACAAACCCTTTACAGCTTCGATGAAATCACGATCCACCTCCTCGCCAATGGGGACGATAAGCTCGGGGCGGGCGGTCTCTTTCACCTCAGCCATAGAGCGAATACGCCCTACTTCCTCAATGGTATTCACATCGTGAGGAGCAATCATTTGCGCGCCGTCGCTCCAGTAGGCTTTGTAGCCATTGTAGATCTTGGGGTTATGCGAAGCTGTTATCATTACGCCGCTTTGGCAACCCAAGTGGCGGATGGCAAAAGAGATTTCTGGAGTAGGTCTGAGAGATTCGAATAGGTATACCTTGATGTTGTTTGCCGAGAAGACGGCTGCCGTTATCTCCGAGAAGTAACGACTATTATTGCGGCAATCGTAGCCAATAACCACGGAGATCTGATCGAGATCTGCAAAAGCCTTGTGGAGGTAGTTGGCAAGCCCCTGCGTTGCCATAGCCACGGTATAGCGGTTCATGCGGTTGGTACCGGCTCCCATAATACCACGGAGCCCGCCCGTCCCAAACTCAAGATCCTTATAAAAGGCATCAATGAGGGCAGCGGGGTCTGCCTCTTCGAGCATTGCTTTTACCTCTTTGCGAGTTGCTTCGTCATATTCGGGAGAGAGCCACTTTTGGGCTTTTGCTGTCACCTTTGAGATTAATTCCTTATTGTCCATAGCTGTCTGATTTACTAACTATTGAGTCTTACTTTTCCACAAAGATAGTCAATGTAAATGGTGTTTTAGGGCAAAAAAGAAGAAACCTAAGTCCTCTTGTGGGAGGGATCTTAGGTTTCTCTATTGTAACATCAACTCAAAAAAGAGCCGAAAGCCGGACTCGAACCGGCGACCTACTCATTACGAATGAGTTGCTCTACCAACTGAGCTATTTCGGCAACAGAGCGTGAGCACACACTCTCTTCCTGCGCAACGGAGGAAAACAATGCCCCCTCCGGTCAACGCGGTGCAAAGGTAGTAATTAAATCTTATTCGTCAAGCAAAGTACGGAAGAACTCGTCTAAATCTTCGTCCAGATGCTCCAGAAGAGGGGTGTCTAGTAGCGTCTGATCGTCGTGTACAAAGAGGAGCTCTTCGTCACTATCCTCCTTATTGTTAGCCAAGTAGACAATCGAGAGAGGCTCCCCAAAAGAGTCGTCGAAGAGATTCTCGTCGTAGAGTTGCTCTACAATACTTCGGAGTATTTTTTTTAGTTCTCGAGTATTGCTCTCAATGCCTAGAGCCTCCTTTTCTCCACCTTGGGCATAGTCGAATAGTATCTCTTCTGCCAAGATATTATCGTCTTCGTCACTGATCGTAAAACGCCCCTCTGTGTAGTCTATGGCTACAAAGAGGTCGTAGTAGATCTTGTTTCGCTTGTGGCAAGTAGCCAAGGCTTGGCGGAAGGTTTTCTCCAAGATGAGAGCCGTTTTCTCTAGGGTCATAATCTCTTTTCTTGTCTAAAGTACTTATGATAAAGGATCTTATTACTCAAGATCTTTTAGTTGCTTCTCAAGAGTTGCAATACGAGCAAGTGCATCGGCCTCTTTCTTGCGCTCCAGGTCTACTACCGCTTGTGGGGCTCCGGAGACAAATCGTTCGTTAGAGAGTTTTTTGCGTACGCCCATCAAGAAGCCCTGTTGATGCTTGAGGTCTGCCTCGAGCTTCTCTCTTAGTGCCCCCTTGTCTATATAGCTATCAATAGGGATCGCGTACGACACAGTGCCAACGATAAAGGTGGCAGAAGAGCCGCCCTCCGTAGAGGAGGCTAGAGGGGTGCAGGTAGCGCCTGCGAGTTTGGTGATGAGGCAATCTGCCATAGCCGGGTGCCCCTTGCCACATTGCAGGGTGAGAGACTCGGCACGCGCTATGTTGTGCGTTGTACGGACGTTGCGCACTTGGGTGATAACCTCGCGAGCCGCAGCAACCGTGGACAGAAGCTCTTTGTTTGGCTCTTCTAGCTTGGGCATCTGGGTGTACATGATGGTTTCCCCAGCCTTACGCGGTGCCATATCTTGCCAAAGCTCCTCTGTGATAAAGGGCATAAAGGGGTGCAAGGTTTGTAGGAGTACCTCCAAATAATGCCGAGTAGCTGCAAGAGTTTGAGCGTCCATTGGAGCCCCAAAAGGAGGCTTGATAGCCTCTAGGTAGAAGGCCGAGAAGTCGTCTCGATAGAGCTTGTAATCCACCGTCATAGCTTCGCTGATGCGGTACTTGCTCATAAGGTCGTCAATCTCGAGCAGTGCTTCTGCCAAGCGGTGGCGGAACCACTCCACGGCCAAGAGGTTGGCCTCACCGGGCTTTGCCGAGGCATCGGCCTGCCAGTTGGAGATAAGTCTGTAGCTATTCCAAATCTTATTGCAGAAGTTGCGTCCCTGCTCTAGAAGGCTTTCGTCATAAAGGAGGTCGTTACCGGCTGAGGTTGCCATCATCATACCTACGCGTACGCCGTCTGCACCATACTTCTCAATGAGGTTGAGCGGATCGGGCGAATTACCCAAGGACTTGGACATCTTACGCCCTTGAGCATCACGCACAATACCCGTAAGATACACATCGCGGAAGGGGCGTTGGCCACGATAGCGATAGCCTGCAATGATCATTCTTGCCACCCAGAAGAAAAGAATATCCGGAGCCGTAACAAGGACTGCTATGGGGTAGTAGTAGTTGAGTTCGTTATTGTCTTTGTCGTCTATATCTCCAAAGACTGTGATAGGCCAGAGCCAAGAAGAGAACCAGGTATCTAGGCAATCTTCCTCCTCGCGCAGATCTGCCAACGTAAGTGAGGGACAGCCTGTTTCTTTTTTCGCTTTCTCTAGAGCTTCTTCGGGAGTAGGAGCCACGACAAATCCACCTTGGGGGAGGTAGTAGGCGGGGATGCGGTGCCCCCACCAAAGCTGGCGGCTAATGCACCAGTCTTTTACGTTCTCCATCCAATGGCGGTATGTGTTCTTAAATTTGGCAGGGATGAGTCGTACCTCGTCTTTTTCTACCGCCTCGAGAGCCGGTCCGGCAAGTTCTTCCATTTTTAGGAACCACTGCATCGAGAGCTTGGGCTCGATGGGTACTTGTGTACGTTCGCTACATCCTACCTTATTGGTGTAGTCTTCTTCTTTAATTAGTAGCCCTGCCGCTTGTAGGTCTTGGGCTATCTTGCGACGGACATCGAAGCGATCCATCCCGGCATAAGCTCCCCCTTTTTCGTTGAGGGTGCCGTTGTCGTTGAATATATCGATGGTCTCTAGGTTATGCTTTTGTCCTAGATTGTAGTCGTTAATGTCGTGAGCCGGGGTTACTTTGAGGCAGCCCGTACCAAACTCGCGATCCACATATTCATCGGCAATAATAGGTATGGCACGCCCCACAATGGGGATAATAGCGTGCTTGCCAATGTACTGTTGATAGCGAGGATCCTCAGGGTGTACGCATACGGCAGTATCGCCCATTATGGTTTCGGGGCGCGTGGTGGCGATGGTCAAGAAGTCATCACTTCCCTCAATGTTGTAACGCAGATAGTAGAGCTTGCTGTGCTCTTCTCGGTAGATAACCTCTTCGTCCGAAAGGGCTGTTTGCGCCTTAGGGTCCCAATTGACGATACGTACCCCACGATAGATAAGTCCACTCTCGTAGAGGTCGCAGAATACCTTTATAACGGAGCGCGAGCGGTCTTCGTCTAGCGTGAAAGCGGTGCGATCCCAATCGCAAGAGGCTCCTAGTCTTTTGAGCTGCTCAAGTATAATGCCTCCATGCTCGTGCGTCCAGTCCCAAGCATGTTTGAGGAAGGTCTCCCGCGTTAGGGAGCGTTTGTCGATTCCTTGCTCGGCAAGACGCGCTACTACTTTGGCCTCGGTTGCAATAGAGGCGTGGTCTGTACCCGGTACCCAACATGCGTTATACCCTAGCAGACGAGCACGGCGTACAAGCACATCTTGTATGGTATTGTTGAGCATGTGCCCCATGTGGAGTACCCCCGTAACATTGGGGGGCGGGATTACCACGGTATAGGGTTCTCGCTCATCGGGAGTGGAGGCAAAATGCTTCTGCTCCAGCCAGTATTGATACCATTTACTCTCTATCTCGGAGGGGTTATATACAGTCTCGTTATTCATTTTACTATGTCGTCAGAGTCGGAAAAAGAGGCAAAACAGCTGCCTATTTGACTGCAAAGGTAGGAAAAACCCCTATCTTTGTGACCTATTCTTCCTCATGTTATAGGGCAAGTTTTGATTAGAAGATTATGAAGATAACGATACCTAAGCATACCAATCTCCGTACACAGTCGTTATTTGTGTTGCTGGCAGTTGCATTTGTTATTCTGCTATTCTCGCCACGCGACCACAAGTTTATGTACAATTTTGAACGTGGACAGGTGTGGCAATACGAGCTCCTTATTGCTCCGTATGACATTACCATCCTAAAACCTCAAGAGCAGTTGCAAGCGGAGCGAGACAGTGTTGCACGGAATATCCTCCCCTATTGCCGGATGGATAAGTCCGTGGCAAAGGAGAAGATTTTGCTTTGGAGTCATGATTACACTAGTCGCTGGAAAAAAGAGCTCTCGCCCGATATTGAGGTGTTCGTACGGAATTATCTGGAGGAGACCTACGACCATGGGATTATCGATGATGCCCTATATCAAAAGCTTCTCCAATCCAAAGAGGGAGAGGACGAGGAGATGCCCATAAATGAAGTCAACCTATTGTACGACCAAAATGAGAGTCGTAAGCATCCGACCACACTCTTCCTTACGGTAAAAGAGGCCTATCAACAAGCTATCGACCGATGTGTAGAGGCAGGATACAACCCTGATATTCTGAGAAGAATCAATCTGGAAAATTATCTGAGAGCCAACGTTTCTGAAGATGTGGCAACTCGTAATAGCGTCATTCGTGAGGAGCAGAAAAAGATCTCCAACTCTACGGGTATTGTGGTGGCAGGCAGGCGCATCATAGACAAGGGGGATATTGTAGACGATGCTACCTACAATGTGCTGGCGAGCTATAAGAAGATGTACGAAGAGAGGTCGGGCAACGATCGTACTTACATAGGACGCGTAGGGGGGCTTTTGCTCATTGTGATTGTACTGCTCCTTGGGCTTTGGCTCTACTGGTTTATCTTCCGCCCCTCCATCTTCCGGCAGCTTAAAAATACGGTATTTATTGCCGCCAGTATCCTCTTCTTTGTCCTGCTTACGGAGCTAACGGTCACGCTATTTCAGTTCGATGTATACATCATTCCCTACTTGATACTACCCCTATTGGTGCGTATATTCTTCGACTCGCGTACGGCCTATTTCTCCCATACTATTACAATTTTGCTATCGGCACTTTTTGTTGCCCTGCCTCTTGAGTTTATTCTTCTTGAGATGGTGGCAGGTATGGTTGCTATCTTCAGTTTGAATAACTTGACCTCTCGCTCTCAGCTTATACGTACCACATTCCTTGCTTTCTTGAGCTACTCCATACTCTCTGTTGCTCTCTCTCTCATGCGCAATGGAGCTCTAGAAAACGTCGATGCCTTGCACACTTTGAGCTTTGGTATCAACATGATTTTCTTGATGTTTACCTATGTATTGGTGTATCCCATGGAGAAGCTTTTTGGGTATATCAGTAATATCAGTTTGGTAGAGTTGAGCGATATAAACCGACCCCTATTGCGGCAGCTATCGGAGAATGCTCCGGGGACTTTCCAGCACTCTATGCAGGTTTCTATCTTGGCAACGGATGCCGCGCAGAGTATCAATGCCGATGTACAACTCACTCGCACAGGGGCTCTCTACCACGATATTGGTAAGATGCTTAATGCTCCCTTCTTCACAGAAAATAATCAAGGAGGGCGCAATCCTCACGAAGACCTATCCTACAAAGAAAGTGCTGCCATTATTATAAAGCATGTAACAGAGGGCGTGGCTCTTGCTCAAAAGTACAAACTGCCTCCTCAGGTAATTGATTTTATTCGTACTCACCACGGCAGAGGGTATACCAAATATTTCTATACGATGTACTGCAATGAGCATCCCGGGGAAATTGTTGACCTTGCTCCCTTTTCTTACCCCGGCCCCAATCCCTTTAGTCGGGAGACCGGGATCTTGATGCTTGCCGATGCTGTGGAGGCGAGTAGCCGTAGCCTCAAAGAGTACACGGTGGAGTCTATCACCGCTTTGGTAGAGCGTATTGTTGATGGTATTGTGGCAGAAAAACTTCTTGACAATACCCCTCTTACGTTCCGCGAGATTACTACCATTAAAGAGACTTTTGTGAGTAAACTGCTCACGATGAATCACTCAAGAATCGCGTATCCGAAGCTCAATAGGGAGGAAGCCACAGCCTCTACTCCCAATGAAGAAAAGAGGGACGAAAAATGATAAATCGGGATACTCCTATCTTTTTGGTCGGCTATATGGGTTCGGGTAAGAGCACCATAGGACGGAGGCTCGCAGACCGAATGGAAAGGGAATTTATCGATACGGATATTTTTATCGAACGGCGATTCCACGAGAGTGTAGCCAATATGTTCACTTCGGTAGGTGAAGAGGCCTTTCGAAGACGCGAAGCGGTGGTAATAGAAGAGCTATCCGGATTTCCAAACGCCGTGATTGCAACGGGGGGCGGTCTACCCTGTCATCATGGGAATATGGAGCTCATGAATCAATGTGGAGTTACGGTTTTCTTACAAGTCTCTTTGGATAATTTGGCCAAACGTATTGAGCTATGTAAGAGAACGCGCCCCACGGTACGCCATCTCTCGGGAGAGGCTCTCGAGGAGCATATACGGCAAGCAATGGAGGTGAGGCTCCCCATTTATCGGCAAGCACAATACACAATTCCCTGCGACGAGATTTGTACACCTAAAGACGAAGATCGGGTGGCAGAGCAGATTGCTCTTCTCCTAGCTCGGTAGTCTCCATGGTATAAATAAAAAGGGTAGATGGCGCTCCTTTGCGGAGAGTCATCTACCCTTTGTCCTCAAACGAATGAGGGGAGGAGATTTATCGAACGAGTAGGGTTGTCATTAGAGTTTTCCCATTACTTGTCACGCAGCGTACGATATATTCACCGGCCATTAACTGGCTGGTCGGGATTTGGAAGCTCTGAACTCCATCAACTTTGTACGAAGCGATATGCTTGCCATCCATGGCTTCTATTGAGATTTGCTCCATAGGCAGGATGGTACGTAGGGTTGTTTCGGTAGTTGCAGGGTTGGGATAGAGCATAATCTCCTGGGGTATAACTTCAATCCCCCCTTCGTTAGAGTTTTTGAGAATAAAGTGTACGGGCACTTTTATTGTACCAAAAATCTTCTGTCCGAAGTCTGATAATCCAAATTGATCCGATACTACGGTGAGGATACGCAATAGTCCATCTTTCCCCGCAAGGAAACTGAACTCTCTCCCCAACGAGAACATAGGAACAAAATATTTCTTCTCTCCCTTTCCGATTTTCCCGGAGAGGGCGTTTGTAGAAACTGCTAGCACTTCCACATTCCCTTCCTGATCGTTGTATCCGGTTGTTAGAAGAGCTCTAATAGCCGCTTTCGACCCCGTTGGATCGTAGAGAGAGCCTTCGTTGCGTATTTCAAACTTGCAAGGGCGTACGTTGTTGTCGGTACATACAATTTGTATAGGCCCCTCGGTGACTAGTTCGCAGACCAAGGTGGCATCTGTATAGGAGCCGGGAAGTTTTACGATGCAATCCTTGGCAATGCGGCGAGCTGCGGAGCGAGCCATGCGATTGTTATAGAAACCGAAGTCAGTACCGGGCTCATCGGGATTGAGACGAGGTATGCGGAGATACAAATTTGCTTTGCTGTCTTTGGGGAGAATGGGGCGGAATCCGGAAAAAGTAATCTCAGCATCTCCTTCTGCAGGTACTGTTATCATCTGTACTCCGGCGGAGTAGCGATAGTCGGGGGTACCCTCTTCTCTGTCAAAAGTCTGACCGTCTACACAGAAGAGCTGTGCGGGAAGGTACATCTCGCGTTTGCTTGAGTTGTGTACTGTAAAGGAGACTTCGCTCTTTTCGTAGCTGTAGAGTTTGTCCGCCTTTACAGTCTTGGGGTCTACCGAGAGCCAATCAATGGGGACATCGTACTCTATCTTACTTACTTTATGGTCTGCGATGGTGATAAATGCAATGGAGGGCTCGTCGTAGAGGAAGTGTAGGGGCTTGTAGTCATCTCCCTCGAGTGCATATTCCAGCTTTAGAGTGTAGGTGCCATCGGCGAGATCCTTGACTTCGAGGGTATCTCTACTTATATAGGGAATATACACAGATAGATTCCCAACATCCGGGTGCCCCTCTTTTACTCGTGTTTCTTTACTGTCATACATTGCAAAGCGTAGGGTACAATGCATCATTGTTTGGGCACTTTGCATGTAGATCCCGGCCATGGTTATTTTTTCTCCTCCGGAGTTGGGGAGGATTTTAGCGCGAAGGGATACGGAGGGCGTACTGAGAGGAGCTTTTTCTCCGCATTCTCCATCTCGGCAAGGAGCAGCTCCTACCACGATGGATTGAGCATAATCGTAGAATCCCATACCGGCACCTGTCCCTAATGAACTAGGTTGCAATGCCGTGAGTCGGTAGTAGGCATTGGCTTTTCCTCCCCAACCCCAGTTGAAGTGGAATAGCCCTTTATCATCGTAACCATCACAAACAAAGCAGTGACCACCTTCCCCTTGACCGAAGAAGATGACCGGGCGCTCATTGTCGAGTTCTGTGCGGATTGTTCCTTCCCATTTTTCTTGGTTTACTTGTCCGCGATAGAGTAGATGTGTCTCTCCACTATATTTGAAAAAATCTCGGAGTGCACGCACTATATAGGTGTCTAATGCACCACTGCCGCGAGAGGAGTAGGTCATATCTACAGCATGTCCGGCATCACGCATCAAAAGACCATACGCCTTTGCCACCACCTCTTTGTTCTCTATCGTATTGGGGTCGTAGGTCCCGGGCATGTTTGCCCAGTCGTAGCGAGTGTTAAATGTTACAGAGCGAGTGATGTGAGGAGTGTACATAGAGTCTATGTAAGAGTGGCTACCGGTACCCACGTCGGGCCACTTATGAAACCGCAGCACTTGAGCTAGAGCGGTAGCTACACATCCTGTAACACACTTTCGGCTTGTAAAGGGATCGACGGGGCACTCGCTATTGAATGGATACCCTTGGTCCCATCGGATTTGTTCTTTTTCGAGGAGGGGGGCTACTTGCTTTTGAGGGAGTTCCCTAGTGCTTTTTGAACTAGTGGAGTAAAACATATCAGTTCGATAGAAGGTCTCTATCTCCTTGTCAATCCCCTTGAGCCAGTAGAGAGCTTCGCGAGGAGCAGACTCCATAGAGAAGTGACCTTCGTACGAGTAGGCAAGTATTTGCTCCAGACGATCATCTCCGGCAACAATCACAAAGCCGTCATTTTCTCCTCTGTTGTATATATAGTAGTAGGTAGGAGCAATCACCTCAGATGCACGGAGGTGTGTTTGCTTCGCTTGAGTATTTTGAGGGCGATGGATATAAGAAAGTGTGAGCGGAGGCTCCGAAGATCGCAGTGAGCTACCACGGAAGAACTGCTGAGCAATACGTAACGAAATCTCCGGAGAGATAGGAGTTGCCCACACACTGCCCAGGCACAGAAGAGAGCCTAGAGCCAGCAAAAGAAATCTTTTAAGCATGTTGTAAGGAAATGATTTAGTTGTTTGTTGTATTGTTTTATATGAGACCATTATCTCTTATTCTCTGCAAAGTTAGAAAGAACTAGCCTTAAAACACTGTGTGAATGAAAGAAAAAACTTTTATCTATACCGAAAAATGACCATTGATAGCTTAAAAATACCTACAGGTTGGTATTGTAGAAGGAAGATTAGTGTAGCTATCTTTGCACTCAGTTATGGCGATAACGACACAAACGAATAGAATGAATCCATTATAATATGAATGCCAACAAATTATTTTTATCGTTGCTCTTAGGTGCTAGTAGTATCGTAGGGGCATGGGCGCAGCATGCCGTTAAGCGTGAGTATTTCTGCGATCCTGCAAAGTATCAGTATCGCTTGAAGTCTTACAAGCATTATGGTCAGCTCTTTACTTACAACTACGACGAAAAGGGATATGTGAAATCTCTTGAAGTTACCAACGACGACGGCTCTCTAGAGTCTCGAACCCTTTTCTACTACGATGAAAAGGGATACTTTATTAGACTTGATGATTATGGTCGTCCTAGGATAGCTACAGGGGAGTTTGATATTGTAAGTAGACGGAACGACTACAAGCGTAATGAGCAAGGACAAGTTGTCACTTTCTCTGTATATCAGCTTCTGAGTGAGGATAAGGATGATGATACTCTTACCAAAACAGTAGAAGGTAAGTTTACCTATAATGAAAAGGGTCTAGAGAGTGAGGCTGTCTTTACCGCAGGGATAGAGGGTACTGCCAATTGGACTCCTTTCCGTAAGTGTAAGGTTGAGTATGATGCACAAGATCGTATCATAAAGCTAGACCAAGTAGCCTATCCCGAAGAAGGGGAGAAGTTGATGGACGAAGTGCTTGAGTACAACGAACGTGGACAAATCACAAAACTTGGGTACAATTCTTACACCGGAAACAAAAATGGGGAACTTGTTTTCAAATATGACAACGAAGGGAATCTGCTAGAAAGTGGCGACCCGGACTTCCCTGTTACCTACACTTACGAGAATAAGAGTTTGGTGTGTGATAAGGTATTCTTCCCTGTTCCTCCCATGGCAAGAAGTCTCTACTATGAGTTGCGTAATAACCTTATTTTCTCTCTCGGATTCCCTCTCTTTTACACCCTTCCCACTACAGCTCCTAGCAAAGAAGTCATGAAGATGGCCGGAGATGATGGCGAAGATGAGGACGAAAACGAAGGAATGTTTGTCTACGAATCCGTCCCGATGAGTAACGTCTTGATACCTGCTGTAGAGAACAATCTTAAACCCACTATTGCCGGAGGACGTCTCTCGGTGGAACTCCCCAACGAACTTGTAGGACAATCCTATTTCCTCTGCAATGCAGAAGGCGTGCTACTACAACGTGGTGTTATCTCCTCTGAGCTCCTCTCTCTTGAGGTAAGCGATCTCCCTCATGGGACCTACCTCCTAAAGGCAGGAAACCAAAACGCAAAAGTCCTCCTTTAAGGATGTATCTAAAAGAAAACTCAACACAATAATAATCGCAAAACAAAACTACAGAAGTATGAAAACTAAATTTTTCTTGTCACTTGTAGCTACTGGCTTGGCTTTTGGGATTGTATCATGCCGCCCGAACCAAACTCCTAAACCCGGCCCTACCCCAACTCCTAATCCTCCTGCACAAGAAGAGGTAAAGGGATTGAAAGGCTATGTTGATGCCTCTAAGTATGAGAAGTGGGTATACTATTCGCTTAAGGACAATAAAGAAGTAGAAGTGAGTGACTACAAGAATAGTGACGCTTGGGATATCGCTTTCCATCGCTTTGACATTCGTCTCAATTGTGGCGAAAGTGGCAAGGGGAAAGGTGCTGCTGTCTTCTCTGGCGTAAACGAGATGGAAAAGGCTACCAAGGTACCTACAGAAGGTTGGGTTACTGATGCCATAGGTACTATAACCATTAAGTTTAGCATGGGAGGTGGCTCTCACGATAGTAATCACGAGCAAACAGGTTACAATCATTTGATTACAGGAAAGAAGACCGAGCGTGGTGATATGTCTGGTGGTTGGCTTGATTACGACCTTGGCAACATGCCTCCCAGCGTTCGTTTGTCGGGCAAGGTTTTCTTTGTAAAGTGTGCTGATGGCAAGATTGCTCGCATTCAGTTTACCGATTGTAAAGACAAAACGGGACGCAAGAATGGTTTCATCTCTTTCACTTACGACTATAATGTGAGTGTGAAGTAATCTCCATTCTCCCTTCTCTTTAACTATTTGTATAATAAGACTATGAATTATTGTACCCTAAAGCAGGCTGTAAAAGGCCTGCTTTTTGCGTGTTTATTCTCAAGTTTTAGCTCTGTAGCTATTGCTCAACAGCCCTACAAAAAAAATAAAGCAGGGCAGGAGAAGCACCAAACTCACGCAAGCCAACTCGATAGTATTGCGAAAGAGAATACCCTAGACAACGTTGTGTGTACGGGTAGTCGTACTGTCCGGCTGATGAAGAATGAGCCCATCCCTGTACGCCTTATTAAGGCAAAAGAAATAGAAATGCTTGCGCCACAAAACTTTCGGGATCTATTGCAGTATGTACTTCCCGGGGTCGAGTTTACAAAGCATGGCTCACAAGATCGTATCAATATGCAGGGATTCAACTCCAGTTCCTTGCTATTCCTCATTGATGGGGAGCTCATTTCTGCAGGTACGGGGAGTGACATCGATTTCAATCGTATCAATCCGGATGATATAGAGCGCATAGAGGTCTTGCGAGGGGCATCGTCTGCACTCTATGGATCCAACGCTATTGGAGGTGTAATCAATATTATAACCCGACAAGCCAAAGTGCCTTTGCGTGTGGGGGTGTCGAGTACGATAGATAGTAGGCGAGACCTCAAAGAGAACCTTTCTATTGGGCTTAAACAAGGAATCTTCACAAGCCAAACCGGGGTACAATTCACAAAAGACAACGGCTATACGGTACGTGATGAGCAGAGTAAACGAGAGGTCGAGATCACGGGCAATAGAGCCTGGAATATCTCCGAAAAGCTCACTATAACACCATCCGAGAGACTACAATTCTCCCTTACAGGGCGTGCCAACCTGCGTCGTCAGCTTTGGGAAAAACATATCAATTACCTCTATCACTCCTATGATGGAATAGCAGGTGTACGCTGGCAGATCAGCGAAAAGCAGGGGCTTGACCTCTCGTATCACTACAACAATTATTCTAGAGACTCTATTTTCCCTCTAGCCCCAACGGAGCCCAAAGCACCCGTATTTCGTCAGCAGATGCACCATGCTCGTGCTCAATACAACTACGACATTGATAAGCTACAGCACATCAATCTCGGGGGGGAGTACCTATTTGACGAGGTCGCTTCGGATCGCCTCCGTACGCTAAACAATGGCAAACCCAAACATATCCAGAGCGGGGTAATCTACGGTCAGGGTATCTTCTCGGTCCTTGATAATGTTACTTTGAGCTATGGTGGTAGGCTCGACCTCCACTCCGGTTTTGGAGCGCATTATACTTATCGTATGTCTGCCATGTACAAACCCACCGAAGAATTGGCTCTCCGCTTAACCGATGCGCAGGGGTATCGTGCGCCCTCCATGCAAGAGCTTTATATGTTTTTTGATCACTTGGGCATGTTTATGATCTATGGGAATGAGGCGCTGAAGCCCGAGGAGAGCCATATGGTTTCATTCTCTACTGAGTATAAAGCCAAAGAGACAAGTCTAATGTTCAATGCTTTTTTCAATAAAGTAGACAATCGCATACAGACTGTAGCGAGGGTACGGGATGGGAAAAGCGAACAATTCTATGACAACATTAAGGGTACGAGTCGCATCTTTGGTATTGAGCTCCAGGGGCAGCAAGCCCTACCCTGGGGGTTTAGTGTGCGTGGCTCTTACTCCTATACGCATGACTGGCATAAGGTAAAAGACAAAGCGGGTAATGAGGGACTGCGTACGGCTACCCACCCACACTCTGCCTTGCTAGCACTAGATTACGGGAAGTACTTCAGCAATAACTATTCCCTCAATGCCTTCTTTATGATGCGTTGGATGTCTGGTTTTACTTCGTCGGAGTATGACGACAAATCATTGCTTACACCGCAACGCACGCCCGGTTATGCCACAGCTCGTATTGGTATAGAGCAAAGATTCTTTAGGCATTTCCATCTCAATTTGGGTATCGACAACCTTTTCGACTATCGTGTTAAGGTTCTTAATACCAATGTTTTGCCTACTTCCGGGAGAGTTTACTCGGCAACCCTTCGTTTCCAATTCTGATGTAACTCTCTTGGTTTAGCCATCTAGATGGCATCCTCAAAACTCCCTACTCTCCGTAAAAGAAATAAACTCCTATGAAACTATCGAAACGAACAAAAACGCTACTCTTTGCAGCTATTGCTCTTGTGGCAGTTGCTGTGCTTTGGGGGATATTCCGCCCCAAACCTATCAGGGTAGCTTTGGTAAACTTCCCCCAATTTATGGTGGCTCGTGCCATCTCTTCTGCCGACGAAAAGAATGCAACCGTTAAGGTAGAAGACGATCTATCTCAACTCGAGAATTACGATTTTGTACTCGCTTTTGGGATGGGGCTTAAGTGGGCTCCCGAAGATCGAGAGCTGGTACAAAAACTCATCGAAGAGAAGAAGTGCCATGTGCAAGTATTCATGGCGACAAGCCCCGATAACCAGATATCTTCCCTCACCGAGGAGCAATCTTCTCTCGTAGTCTCCTATTTCAGCAACGGAGGGGCTAAGAATTATAGATCGGGATTCAACTATATCCGTAAGGAGATATTGGGTAAATCACTCCGAGAGGGGAGCATAGAAAAACCCGTTAGTTTTGGAGAAAATGTATTCTACGGAAAGACGGACGATGACCTCTTCTCTTCCCTCAAAGAGTACGAAGCCTACTACAAAAGCAATGGCTACAAAGAGGGAGCTCCTAAGGTTGCCATGCTCATTAGTTTCGCTTCTCCCACCAACTCCAACCGAGAGCATATAGATGAAATAGTATCCTCTTTGGAGGAGAGTGGACTCAACGTGTACCCCTTTTCTGCCGGAGGAGATCGCCTAAAGATAATCCAAGAGATTAACCCGGATCTCCTAATTTATATGCCCCATGGCAAAATGCTATCGGGCAATACAGACCCTGCCATCAGCTATCTCCAACAGCAGAATATACCCATTATAGCTCCTCTTACCATTGTTGCCGAGAGGGAAGATTGGCTTGCCGATAAACAAGGTTTGGTGGGAGGTTTCCTCTCGCAAAGCGTCTCCACTCCCGAGATTGACGGGGCTATGATACCCTTTGCTCTAGTGGCTTTGGAGCGCGATAGCAAGAGTGGTTTGCAATACTTCCATGCTATCCCGGATCGTCTGGAGACCTTTACTCGACTTGTCAATAACTATATATCACTCAAGCGAAAACCCAACAGTGAGAAGCGAGTAGCCATCTACTATTTCAAAGGCCCGGGGCAGAATAGTCTTGTTGCTCAGGGGATAGAGGTGCTTCCCTCGCTCTATAACGTATTACTAGAGTTGCGTAACCAGGGTTACAAGGTCACGGGTCTGCCCTCTACAGAAGCCGAGTTTGAGAAAATGGTGATGACCCAAGGCGCGCTCTTCAATAGCTATGCAGAGGGAGCTCTTGCGGACTTTATTGCTAAGGGATATCCCCAATTCGTCTCTACGGATAGCCTCCAAAGTTGGATGAACGCCGTTCTTACCCCCAACCAAAGAGAGGCTCTTAACAAAAAGTATGGAGCAGCTCCCGGAGAGTACTATACCATGCGAAAAGGCGACAAAGAGGGTATTGCCGTTACGGCCGTGCCCTTTGGTAATGTGGTGCTTCTCCCTCAGCCGGGTCAAGGAGTCGGCGATAATGACTTCAAGGCAGTGCATGGTGCTAATCCCCTTCCTCCCTATCCCTATGTGGCTTCCTACCTCTGGGTGCAAAAGGGATTCCGTGCCGATGCTATTATGCACTTTGGTACGCATGGTAGTCTTGAGTTTATCAATGGCAAGCAAATTGCCCTCTCGCAAGAGGATTGGACAGACCGCATGATCAACGATCTCCCCCATATATATTACTACACAATTGCCAACATTGGGGAGGCGATGATAGCGAAGCGTAGAAGCTATGGAGAGACGGTTTCGTATCTCGCACCTCCTTTTATCGAGACAAGACTTCGGGGCGATGTGGCCGATCTGCTAAAGCTAACGGATCAATACTTAGCAAGCGAAACAGATAACCAAGAGCTATCTCTTCGCATCAAAAACCTGGCGATCAAAAAGGGATTCCACAGAGATCTTCATTTAGATTCCATTCGTACAAAACCCTACAGTAGGGAAGAAATAGAGAGCCTATCCGACTTTGCTGAGGAGCTGGCCGTAAGCAAAATACCGGGAGGGATGTACCGTACGGGTATTGCCTTCTCTCGTGAGAAGATCCATAGCTCTGTGCTACACATTGCTACCGATCCTATTGCCTATGCCCTTGCTGCACTCGATCGCCACAGAGGCAAGTATACCCAAAAGCAGCAAGATAATGAACGCTTCTTTACTCAGCATTACCGAGAACCTGCCGAGCGTGTAGTGCGTCAAGCTCTAGCCGCGCATCAAGTAAATACGGAGGCTGTGCTCACCTCTTTGGGTGTTACGGCCGAGGAGCGTCGCCTTGCCGAGCAACTTATTGCCAAAACAGAAGCCAACAATGCCGCTATGATGGGCTCTATGGGTGCTATGAAAGGCGGTGGTATGGGCATGCCGATGGGGGCAATGAGTGGTAAGAAGCCCGCTTCTATGGGAGCGAAAGGAAAGGATAAGAAGGGTGGTCACCCGGGGGGTATGCCTCAAGGGGCGGACAAGAAGGGTGGTCACCCGGGGGGTATGCCTCAAGGAATGGACAAGAAGGGGAGCGGCAAGATGCCCCCTGCTATGATGGAGGCAATGAAGGCAATGCAGCAAGAGGCTCTATCGCCCGACGAAAAAGCATTTGTTGCCAGCATGCAGCAGCTCCGTCATTCCATCAATGCCATTGTAGGCTACTACGATAAACTCATGCAAAGCCCCCAAAGGGAACTATCCTCTATCGTGAATGCACTCAATGGAGGTTACCTTGCTCCCTCCCCAGGGGGTGACTATATTGCCAACCCCGAGACGCTCCCCACAGGACGCAATCTCTACTCCATCAATGCCGAGACTACGCCTACGAAGGCGGCATGGGATAAGGGAAAGAAGCTGGCAGAAGACCTCCTTGCCGACTATAAAAAGCGTCACAACGGAGAGCTACCGCAAAAGGTTAGCTTCTCTCTTTGGAGTAGTAGCTTTATCGAGAGTGAAGGGGCTACAATAGCGGAAATCATCTATCTACTCGGGTGTGAACCTGTGCGAGATATGATGGGGCGTGTACAGGATATTAGGCTTATCCCCATGGAGCAACTCAACCGCAAACGTATAGACGTAGTGGTACAAACCTCGGGTCAGTTGCGCGATCTTGCCGCCTCTCGTCTCTATCTTATACAGAAGGCGGTAGACCTAGCTGCCAAGGAGACCGGAGAGAAGGACAACGAGGTAGCCAAGGGGGCTGTTGATGCCGAAAAGGTACTGCTCGAGAAGGGACTTTCGCCCAACGAGGCTCGCTCCCTGAGTACGCAGCGTGTATTTGGCGGTGTCAATGGCAATTATGGCACAGGGATACAAGAGATGGTAGAGAGTGGCGACCGATGGGAAAAGGAGTCGGAGATTGCCGACGTATACCTCAATAACATGGGTGCCATATACGGTAGCAGTGAACAATGGGGTGACTTCGAAGCCGGATTGTTCGAGGCTGCTCTGCAAAATGTAGACGCTGTGGTACAACCGCGCCAAAGCAACTCTTGGGGGCCGTTAAGCCTCGACCATATCTACGAATTTATGGGAGGGCTTACGCTTACCGTGCGCCAAGTAACAGGGAAAGACCCCGATGGCTACTTCAACGACTTGCGCAACCATCATCGTACCCGCGTACAGGAGATGAAGCAAGCCATAGGCGTAGAGGCACGTACTACTATACTCAATCCTACCTACATCAAAGAGGTAACCAAGGAGGGGCAAGGGGCTGCATCTGCTCTAGCCGAGACCATCCGCAACACTTATGGGTGGAACGTAATGAAACCCTCTGCCATAGACAAGGAACTCTGGGACGATATATACAATACCTATATCAAGGATGATAAGGACTTGGGGATCCGAGACTTTTTCGAGCAAAACAACCCTGCTGCCCTCCAGGAGATCACGGCGGTGATGATGGAGACCATCCGCAAGGGAATGTGGAATGCCTCGCCCGAACAGCGAAAGGCAATTGCCGAGCTACATGCCGAGGAGATAGAAAAGTTTGGAGCCGGGTGCAGTGGATTTGTTTGTGACAATGCAAAGCTGAGAGATTTCATTGCCAAGGAAATTCCTGCTGAACAGCAACAGAGCTACCAAAAAGCCATTCAGAAGGTGCGCAATCTCTCGAGTGAGCAAAGTAAGGATGCCCAACTTCTCAAGAAGGAGGAACTAAATGCCGATGATACATCAGCCATAGAACGCCCCTCTCAGCTCTTCTTGTTTGTGGCCATTGGGGTAGTGGTGGTGCTCATTATCATCTTTGTTATCTATCGTAAGCGCAAGTTGCGTCAGCAGAGTAATGAGTGAAATACTATTGATTGTTGCTCTTCTTGCCATCCTCAAATGGATGATAGAGGAGGGGATACACTCTAAGGCAGCTTCTCTCTTAGCAAAAAGGGAGGGCTCGCCTTCGGGGGCATCTAAGAGGGGGAACTACCTAGGGCTTATCGTACGAGGAGGGCATGCCTTGCTGTATGTGGCGTTCTTGGCTGTGGTGCATTCTATTACGATGAATAGTAAACTCCACGCTCTAGAGGAATTGCTCTACACGCCACAGGCTCTGCAGGATATGTCCCTTTTGGTAATGGTAGACCTTCTCTATGTGGTCTATCTCTGCGTACACCGTAGTACCTACTCGCGGAGGTGGTGGCGTACGCTCTCTCGTAGCTTCGCCCCCATTATGATGTTCCCTACACTTTTCTACGTACGTCTACGATTGTTTTACGTCCTACCGGGGGCTTCTTTCCTTGGGGTAACTCTTGCGCTGATGGCCGTAGTGGCCTTGCTGACCCTTGCTGCTCCCTACCTATTGCGAGCCATAGGGATGGGCGACGAACTACTGAGAGAACTTGCTATTTTGCTCTCTCTTCTGCTTTTCTTCGTGGTGGTGGCTGCCGGAGTATTGCACCCCGATAGTGCCGTACGAGGAACCGGAGCCGACGTGGATTGGCTGATGGTTGTTTATCTCATTCTCTTTGTCTTGAGTATGGGAGTCGTCGGCTATCTTTTCTCACATTGGGTTATTCCCTATATCCAACTTAAACTGAAAAAACGCACAACTAATAACTCTAAATAAAAGTATGCACTATCTATCCAACGCTATGTTTTGGGTTTCCAATGGTCTATTGGTACCCGTAGTAGTAGCTCTGCTCTATCTGTTTATCCGTTCGCTGCTGATGCTGGGGACTTTGTTTGGTACGTGGCAAACGCACCGCAGACGCCAAGATGCCTACTCAAAGGTGATCAGCAAAGAGAGCCAATTTGATGTAACGGCTCTGCAATCCGTTCTTGCAAAGCAACGAAAGGGCCCCTTCGACCTCCTCCTTGGTACGTTGCTTACGAGTGATCGTGCGCGTCGGGATCTTCTTATCGGGGAGTATGACCTAGCCGTAGAGCACCGCCTCGGGGCTGCCAAGATACTCACGAAGTTCGGGCCTATCCTCGGGCTTATGGGGACACTTATCCCTATGGGGCCTGCTTTGGTTGGGCTTTCTTCCGGAGACATTGCCAGCATGGCGTACAATATGCAGGTGGCTTTTGCCACTACCGTGATAGGGATGTTTACCTCTGCTGTGGGCTACATTGCGCTACATATTTTGCGCAGCTATCACCACCACGACCTTATTTGGTTGGATTATGTAAACGAGAAGCTCGACAACGAATAATCGGATCATGAAGAAGCGCAGACGTTTTGAGGAGGAAGAGGCGGATCCCTCTTCTCTCGTATCCAATCTATTTGACGTGGCCATGGTCTTTGCCTTGGCTCTCATGGTGGCTCTTGTGACCAAGTTCAATATGACGGAAGTTTTCAGCCAAGAGGACTATACCATCGTAAAGAACCCCGGAAAAGAGAATATGGAGATCATCATGAAGAAGGGGGAAAAGATTGAGAAGTATACGCCAAGTAACGACACCGCCAATCCGAAGGATGGCAACAAAGGGAAGCGTGTAGGTGTGGCTTACCAGCTAGAGAACGGCGAGATTATCTACATCCCCGAAGAGTAGCGATCCCCCCTCCCCGCTCTCCCTTTCTGAGATAATCGTTCAAGATTCCTCCTCTCTTTCATGTCTCTCTTGATAAGAAGAAGAGTTACTTATGGTGAAAGAGGGGAGGTGTTTTTCTTGTAAACTAGTAAATTTTGGATGTTAATGTAGGTTTTGATTTTAATCCTCTGACAGAGGAATAAGGTCTACTTGACAATATAAATTCTTCTTATAGAATAATTCTATCGACGCTAGAAACTTTCTTCTTCTATCTTTTTCTTTTGGAATTGTTTGTATAACTTTTCCCCTATTATATCGGATTCAAAAGTTCGTTCGTGTGCAATGGGAACGGTTGAAATACGAATCTTTGCAACGCCATTATTTAGCATACTAATCTCTTCTTCTGTAATAGGGAATAGAGCTTTGGCTTGCAATACTGTTGTGGGAATAACCATGTTATTTATGACCACACCAGAGTTTTTTTGTGACGAGGAAAGACTTCTCCCCTCTAATGTGAATGTTTCCCCTTCGAATGTCTTTATCTTTAATATTGGATTTTCTCTAAATATAAGTCTATCAGATTGTATTTCTACAAACAGATTAGATTTTCCTTCGTGATAAATTGCAGAGAAGTTCACTCTACAGCTTTCTGTAGTTAATGGTATATATGAATAACCAATTGAACCGCATGAGGTCAATAAAAAGACCATCAATAAAAACAATAAAACTCTTTTCATTTTTGCATTAAAATTTTCCGCTAAGATAATCATATTTCCCAAAAGGATCAAATGTAATTTTCCCCGTCAAGAGCTATGTGCTAATTGAGTAGTTGCTCCGATATATTGATATCATTTGATTTTATAGCTACAATTTGTAGTAGTCAAAACCTAATCCAATCTTTACCCTTATAATTGAATGCCTTTTACCGGAAAGGGAAAGCGGAAAATTCTCTCGCTAGTTTTCATTTCTTTCTTGGGCAATTTTGAGGTCGAATACCAGCTAATTTCTTTTTATTTTTCAGGCAATAAGGGAGAGACATTCTGCCCAAGAAATATTTCTTTTTTAGCCATAGACTCTAGAAATCTTTGGACTGTAAAAAAATCAGCCTCTTGCTGAAAGAGAACGTGACAATCAAGATGTAAAAGAAAAAGTTTTGCTTTGAGATGAATTTTCCATTACGTAGAGGTTTCTCTCTCGCTCTGCGGAACGGGTTAGTCTAGGTTGTTGAGCATCGTTTGGTAGCGGTGCGCCTCCTCAGAGTAGCCGAGTTGCTCGGATACTTCGATTAGCTTGGTCAAGAGGGGCTTATTATCGGGATGCTCCACCACGGCTCGGCTCATTATCTTATAGGCTTCCTTATCCGCCCCCATCTCTAGATTGGTGAAGGCGAACTGCATGGCCACCTCTAGGTGTCGGAATAGCTTTTCGTATGCCTCCTTGAGTAGCTTGTGGGCTTCTTTGATGCGCCCGAGGGAGCGTAGCGCAAAGCCTTTTCGTGCTAGGGCTGTGGGATGGAGCGGATTGAGCGCGAGAGCCTTGTCGTAATTGTTGAGCGCCGAAGTCGGATCGTCGTATTCATCAAGGCACTGATCGCCCATTTCGATGTATTCGAGAGCCAACTTCTCGAGCTGCGCCTTATCCTTTTTCGTCTCCTTCGTTTTCTTTTTCTGCTGTTCGATTACGCCCTCTACCTGATAGAGTTTGTGGAGTAGAAGTCTGCGCGCCTGGGGTGAGTCGAAGATGTTTTTCTCGTTAAGAGCCTGACCAAAGAGTGTAATGGCTTGATGGAGGTCGCCCTTATTGAGTAGCATGAGGGCGGATTGGTAGAGAGAGTAGGCATGGCTCTCCTCCAGAGCTACCTGTAGTTGCTGCGGATTGGCGGCGGCGCGGTAGTACTCGATGATGGAGGAGCGAGTGATTACATCCTGCTTGCGGAAGGGGCGAAGGAGATTCATCCCCTCGAGAGAGCGGCATCGGCTGAGGGCTACATAGGCCTGTCCTGCGGCAAATGTGCCGTCGGAGAAGTCGATGGTGGCGTGGTCGAATGTTAGCCCCTGGCTCTTGTGTATGGTAATGGCCCAGGCGAGACGCAGAGGGTACTGCGTGAAGCGTCCTATTACCTCCTCTTCTATGGTGTTGTTCTCCTCATTGAGCGAATATCGCTTGTTCTCCCACGTGTAGGGCTCTACTTGGCATTCTCTCCCATCCTCCAATGCCACCTCTATAAAACCAAACTCCTCGTTTGCCCCTAAGTATCGCCCTAGTGTGCCGTTGACCCACTCGCGGTTGGGATCGTTGGCAATAAACATCACCTGCGCACCTTCTTTGAGGGCGAGTACAAGGTCTGTGGGTAAACTACTCTCGGGGAATTCGCCCGATACCGAACCCTTAAATTCGGACTTCTTGCTCTCCAGTTCAGCCAGCTGACTCTCGTTGATAGCCATGGCGCGATCTCGCCGCGAGGTGAGGGTTATGTTGAAGTCCGAGGAGGAGGCAAGAGCTGCGTTTTGTCCGCTTCGCTCATTCAGGAGAGCTACATCTTGGTCGGATGTGTTGCCGGTGCGTATGTGGTCCAGAATGGAAACAAAGGTGCGGTCGGTCTGCCGGTACACCTTGTTGAGTTCGATCAGTAGGGGCTTTTGGGTATCGAAGGCGGCAGCTCCGTAGAAAAAGGGCGTTGCGTAGAAGCGGTTGATGATCTCGGTCTCGCCCCTCGTTACCACGGGTTCGAGTTGGAAGAGATCGCCCACAAAGAGCATCTGCACGCCCCCAAAAGGTGTAGACATAAGTCCCCTGATTACCCTTAGTAAATAGTCTATGGCGTCTACAATATCCGCCCTCACCATAGATACTTCGTCTATGATAATTAGTTCGAGTTTGTTGATGAGTTTGCGTTGCTCCTTGCGGATGCGCTTGAGCGAATTGCGGAGGAGTTCCTTGTCGCTCGGCGGAATGGGACTAAAAGGTAAACGGAAAAATGAGTGGATGGTTTGCCCCCCGGCATTGAGGGCGGAGATGCCCGTAGGGGCGAGTATGACGTGTTCCTTTTTGCTGTGGGCGCTTACATGCCTAAGAAGTGAGCTTTTACCCGTGCCGGCACGCCCCGTGAGAAAGATATTGCGGTTGGTCTCCTCTACAAGTTGTAGAAGGTATTGCATCTCCAGATTCTCGGGGTCGGGGATACGGATTAGTGGGTCGCTCATTGTGGGTCGGTGGGGTTCGGGTTGTTCCCCCTTTCCTTACAAAGGAGAAGGAGGGCACTTTTTGCCTTATCGGAGGTAGGAGGTGGGGTCTGGGACACCTGCTAGGGCAAAGGCCTCTTTGCGTTCACGGCAAGTTGCACACTCTCCGCACTGCGTCTCTCCGCCCACATAGCAGCTCCACGTGGTGGCGTAGTCCAGCCCGAGGGGTATCCCAACGGCTACAATGTCACTCTTGGAGAGGTGGGTATAGGGGGCGGCAAGCTCTACTTGGTTGGAGGTCCCTTGCAGTATTGCCTCTGCCATAGGTTCGGCAAAAGCGGCGCGGCAGTCCGGATAGATATTGTGATCGCCAAAGTGATTGGCAATAAATAGGCGTTTCAGCCCTCGGCTCTCGGCAAGTCCGGCGGCAATGCTTAGCATGATGCCATTGCGAAAGGGTACCACCGTGGCTTGCATATTCTCTTCGTTATATGCCCCCAAGGGGATCTCTCCGCCCGAGAGAAGTAGGTCGCTACGGAAGTATTGCCCCATAAAGCCAAGAGGAATGATCAGGTGCTCGATGCCCAATTGCCGGCAATGGTGTTGGGCGCATGGTATCTCCCTTTGGTTATGTTTGGAGCCATAGTCGAAAGTAACGGCTAGGGCAATCTCATCGCGATAGTCGTAGAGCAGGGTGGTACTATCCAGCCCTCCGGAGAGTACGATAAGTCCATCTCGAACTCCGTTATGCGCAGTTGTCAGCATACGTACAAAGAAAAAGAAAGCCTTAGAAGGTCACCACACCAAGGCAGTGACCCTCTAAGGTTTTGTTGTTATTGGGGATTAGTAAGCTCGTGCAAAGAGTACACGTTGCTTAGAGGGTTTGCCCGTTACCATACATACCCCGGGCGTTGGGTCTCCACCAAGAGGGATACAGCGAATAGTAGCCTTGGTCTCCTCTTTGATACGTGCTTCGGTCTCGGGGGTGCCATCCCAGTGCGCTAGGATAAAGCCGCCCTTCTCAATCTCTACCTTAAACTCCTCGTAGGTATCTACGGTGCGAGTGCTTGCTTCGCGGAAGGCGAGAGCCTTGTCGTAGATACTCTTTTGGATACTCTGGAGGAGCGATTCGATATGATCGGCAATACTTTCGAAGGCAACCGTCTCTTTGGTAAGCGTATCACGACGAGCTACCTCTACCGTACCCTGCTCCAGGTCGCGCGCGCCGAGGGCAAGGCGTACAGGGATACCCTTGAGTTCGTACTCGGCAAACTTCCATCCGGGCTTCTTGTTGTCGTTATCGTCGAGCTTAACGCTTATGCCTCTAGCCCGTAGGTCTTTGATTAGCGGCTCTACACGCTCTCGGATGGCAGCGAGGTGCTCTTCGGTTTTGTAAATAGGCACAATTACCACTTGTATGGGAGCGAGAGAGGGAGGGAGCACGAGCCCGTTATCGTCGGAGTGCGACATGATAAGAGCCCCCATCAAGCGAGTGGAAACACCCCATGAGGTAGCCCAAACCAATTCGCGTTGCCCCTCTTTGTTGAGGAAGTATACATCAAAGGCTTTGGCAAAGTTCTGTCCCAAGAAGTGAGAAGTCCCCGATTGTAGGGCCTTACCATCCTGCATAAGAGCTTCGATGGTATAGGTATCTACGGCACCGGCAAAACGCTCTGTCTCGCTCTTGACCCCACGGATCACGGGTACGGCGAGCACCTTCTCGGCAAAGTCTCCATATACCTCAAGCATTTTCTCGGCTTCGGCTACAGCCTCCTCGCGAGTAGCGTGTGCTGTATGTCCCTCTTGCCAGAGGAATTCGGCAGTGCGCAAGAAAAGACGTGTGCGCATCTCCCAACGTACCACGTTTGCCCACTGATTGCAGAGTACGGGTAGGTCTCGGTAGCTTTGGATCCAGTTCTTATAAGTACTCCAAATGATGGTCTCGGAGGTAGGGCGTACGATGAGTTCTTCTTCGAGTTTAGCCTCGGGGTCTACTACTACACCGCTTCCATCCGGGCTGTTTTTGAGTCTGTAATGAGTTACTACGGCGCATTCCTTGGCAAACCCCTCTACGTGGTCTGCTTCGCGGCTTAGGTAGCTCTTGGGTATGAATAGAGGGAAGTAGGCATTGACGTGCCCTGTTTCCTTAAATCGTTTGTCTAGCTCGGCTTGCATTTTTTCCCAAATAGCATAGCCATAGGGCTTAATGACCATGCAGCCTCGAACGGCAGAGTTCTCTGCAAGATCTGCCTTAGTCACCAAGTCTTGATACCACTGCGAATAGTTTTCGCTGCGGGGAGTAAGCTCCTTAATCTCTTTTGCCATACGTGCAATTACTGCTGATTTTTCGTTTATTTCTGCCGCAAAGGTAGTCAAAAAGTATCGCCCCCCTTGCACAAATGCCCCGTGGATAGTAGTGCTAAAAAGACTGATTGCAGGGAGAGGAACAAAAGAAATCGGGCAGACCTCCCGCTTGACGAATGGGGAAGCCTGCCCGAGAGAAGGAGAGAGGAGGGGTTAGAATGCCCCTGAGTCGCTATCCTCGTTGAGTTTTTGAGTCGATACGCTGCGGCTCTTGCCCCAAGAGAAGTCGAAAGCAACATTGAGGCGAATTACCGAGCGGTCGTCGCGGATATGAGTACGAGCCCTGCTCTGTACCAGGCTTTGAGGCACTGTGTGCGAGAGGTACTCGCATTCGGTCAAGAACCACAGACAATCGGTCCTAAACGTCCAAGGCCCTGTGGTGTATCTAAGCCCTAGAGAAGATTGATTCTCCTTACTGCTTACCACTAAGCCGTCCATACCATTCCTTAGGAGATTACCCCTGTAATAGATGCCCCATTTGCCATAATTGAGCTCTACCGAGTAGTTGAGTGGAACAAGCCACTTTTGGATGGCAGCACGGTCGGCACCTCTATCAATGCGTATGTTATAGACATCGCCGGAGGTTTTGAATACCAAGCTACCTTTGTCGCTCATCCACGGAGCGTATTGCAGGTTATAGCTCGTACCATAGCCTCTACGATAGCGCGCATTCACGGGTGTTGTGACTAGGTACTCGCGCCCCGTTTTGGGGTCCTTTTCTAAGAAGTAATCGTTGTATTCGTCTCCCCAATTGCAGTGAGCTATCGGGGCTAGTTCCACATAGAGATTGGGATAGGTCAGGCTATAGGTTACCCTCGCTCCAAGGCTACGGGTTGGCTTGAGATTGGGGTTCCCTCGATAGAGAATGTATTGCTCTAGATAGCGCATATTCTCGGCATGGGAGCCTAGCTGAGACTCGTAATAGGTATAGCTTGTGCGCAGACGTAGGGCATTGTGTTTGTCTATTATGTACTTGGCATTGAGGTACACTTGGGGACTTAAAGAGGATTGGCGGGCTCCATAGTAATTGCTGTGTAGGTAATCCAATGTACCCTTAAGGGAGAGGTTTACCTGTCCGAGTTTGTAGGCAAAATCCCCATAGAGCGAGTGGTTGTTTTGCGTTGTTACACTCGGTTTATTCTCGAAAAAAGAGTTGGTTACGACGGCATTTAGCTTTGCTCCGTAGTAGCGATACCCAAGAGAGAGTTGGGTAGGAGACTCAAAGGTATGCGCGTAGTCCGCTTGCAAGATGAGCGAATTTTTCTTGAGGTCTTGTACTACTTTGTCACTAAAGACCACCTCTTTGTTGCTGATTTTCTCTTCGTGATTGGTATCTGTTCTATCGGTGAAGATCCCCGTCCATACGGCATTAAACGAGAGCGAATTTTTCGGGTTGATCTCTTTGATAAAGAGGAGATCCACAGAAGACTTTACCTTTTTAGAATGACTGCTATTCTTCGTCGAAAGCTCTGTTCCATTCTCATTTATCGTACCACTTCCTACAGCATGGTAGGGAGCGATAGAGGAGGCCGATACCAGTTGTAGGGTATAGTTGCCGGTCTCTTGTCGCTGATAGGTTAGTGTAGGTAGGTGCAGGCGATAGCCAAAGGCATCTTCAAGGTGGCTCTTTCTAGAGATCTTGCCAATGCTAGGGAGGGTAAAACTCTGCTCCTTATCGGTGATACGTTCTTTATACTCTCGGCGAGAGAAGTAGTAAGTTGCGGCAAACATATCCTTTTTGCCAAAGGCTGCCCCTTGCAGCCATACATCGCTCATCCCAAGCATGGGAGAGACGCTCTGTACAAGGTCTCCGGCGAGGCTCCCTCCGCGGAAGTTGCCATAGGTAAGTACGTTAATCACCTTGTCATACTCTCGATAACGCATGGGTACCATATCGAGGATTTCCAGACGCTTTATCTCTTCGGCGGGCATGGATCGTAAGATGCTTACGTCCGATTGTACTCCGTTGATGAGAATGAGAAAACGCTCCCCGTTCATCATCTCGGGTTTGCGTGTCTCGGGATTCATAGTGATACCCGGTAGTACGGTAAGGAGATCCATAGCGTTGGCCGCTTTTTTGCGTGCTACTTCGGGAATCGAAAAAGCAACTCGATCGCTTTTCGTTCGTACAGGATCTGCCTTGATTACTACGGTTTCGAGCTCTTTGCTAGGGACAGCAAGACTTGTGCTATCCTGCTGCGCCCTGAGGTACATGGGGAGCGATAAGAGACCAAGACTCGCCGTGCTGAGGAATAATTTTCTAAACATTTCTTTTAGGGATTGAGAGTTGTTATTCGGAGAGTATCATACTATCGTGCTATACGATAGAGAGTGTGGTACGCTTGTTACACACACTCTCTCTATCCTATTTTCGCAACGAACGTTGCAATTCTTTTACTTTACCTTGATATGAATGCGAGGGGACGCTTTTTGGTACGAGGGGACTTTCTTTAGCTGCCCAATGTAACGCATAATTGCTTCTGCCGTGTTGTAGCCCTGTCCCACCGCCGGATGCTCGTGTTCGTAGGGGTAAGCTGCGTTGATATAGGAGTTGTAAGCCACTTTGTAGCGACGCTTTGGGCTAAGGGGTTTACCCTTTGCATCGCGCAGTTCGATGGAGGTACATTTTTTGTCGGGGGTGAAGACGTAGTGGGCCGTAGCGCCGGAGATAAGGAAAGGTCGGTGCTCTTCTTCTCGCACTGTACCGGATAGAAGTAGTGCTTTAAGCTCATCGAGCGATAGGTCTGCCACCATCATTTCGTTGCCAAAGGGGTCGAGTGTGAGTATGTCCCGACGGGTTATATCTCCCTTGGGGAGCTTGGATATACGTACACCTCCGTTGTTTTGAACGGCAATGTCACTCTCTGTCATCGAGCGGTAGGCGTCTACCATAAAGTAACCGAGCTGGTCGTACGAAGTGAAGTTGTCGAGGGCAGTCCCTACTACTTCGGAGAAGACGGGATTGTTATTAAACTGATCCACGAGAGCGCGTACCTCTTTGTTCTCTTTCCCCGCCTTGGGGTCTATGGGTAGAGAGTGTGCTTCTTTGGCAATCACTTTACCCTTATGTAGGGTCATTTGCATCATGTTGAGGTGCTGGAGTTTGCATCCACTTTGTGAGATCGAGACGCTACCAACTTCTACGGGAGCGGGTAGGTAGGTGTGCGAATGCCCCCCGATGATGAGGTCTATCCAGGGATTCTGAGCGGCTACTACTTGGTCTTCTTCGAGCCCCAAGTGGCTGATGAGAACGGTCGCATCGCACCGGTCGTGCATATCTTTATACCGGGGGAGGACGTCTCTTGCGAGCTCAAATTTGATCCCATGTAGCCAATCGGGGTGTGTAGCCGGCTTACCGTCAGCTTCGAGTTGTACGGCACCGAGGAGGGCAACGCGTACCCCCTTGTCGTAGAATGTGTGTACGGTAGAGGGGAGTATACGTATACCGATATAGGGCTCTACCTCTACATTGCTACAGATGAAGGGGAATTGAGCCTCTTGTGTGAGGAGGGCGAAGCCATAGGGGCGCGAGTCGAACTCATGATTCCCCACCGTGGAGTAATTAAACCCAACGGCATTCATAAGAGCGACCATGGGGTATCCCTTAGGAGAGAACTGGTCGTTGATGGGGTTGCCTGTTTGGTTGTCTCCTGCCGATACGAGCACGAGATCGGGGTAAAGACCGCGTAGACTATCCACCATGTAGGCAAAGCGAGGGAAGCGGTCGAGGGTTGCATGCATGTCGTTTACAGAGAGAAACGTAATGGTTGTAGGTTTCTCTTGGGCAAAAAGGAACTGAATCCCCAATAATAAGGAGACCAGGATTTGAATGTAGGTACGGTGTTTTTTCATAACTCTATAGTGCTTAGTTTTTAATCTATTTATAGGATATGATCTCGCTTGAGGAGAGCATTGATCTCGGGTTTGCGTCCACGGAAGGCTACATATAGCTCCATGGCCTCTCGTAGGTCGCCCTTTTCTAAAATATGGGTGCGGAAGGCTTGAGCCACCTCTGGGTTGAATGTCCCTTTTTCTTGGAATAGGGAGAAAGCGTCGGCATCGAGTACCTCGCTCCATTTGTAGCCATAGTACCCTGCCGCATAGCCTCCCGAGAAGAGATGCCCAAAGGAGGTCGAGCCCATACAGCCCTTGGGAGCCGGGGGTACGATGCGTACCGAGGCTGTAGCGTCGCGCTCAAATTGCTCTAGGTCGCACCCCTCGGGTAGAGGTGCCTCTAGGGTGTGGTAGACCATATCAAGGAGCCCAAACGAAAGTTGGCGTAGCGTATTGTATCCTGCAGGATAGCCTTCGGCTTCGATCATCTTGCCTAAGAGTTCCTCAGGTAGAGGCTGATTTGTTTGGAAGTGTAGAGCAAAAGTCTTGACAAACTCCGGCTGTAGAAGCCAATTTTCCATGAGCTGACTCGGTAGCTCTACAAAGTCGCGCGTTACGTTGGTTCCGCTGAGGGAGGTGTATTTGCTTTGGGTAAGGAGCCCGTGTAGCCCATGTCCAAACTCGTGCAAGAAGGTATTGACTTCGTTGGGAGACAGGAGCGAGGGGAGATCTTTGGTAGCCTGCGTGAAGTTCATCACAAGCAGGATGTGAGGGCGTCGCTCGCCCCGTTGCTCTTTGAGATTGTTCATCCACGCACCACTTCTTTTGCCTTCGCGAGGGAAGAAGTCGAGGTACAAAAGTCCGAGTAGTTGTTTTGTTTTATTGTCTTGCACTCGGTAGGGAAGTACATCGGGGTGGTAGATAGGGAGTTCTTTGGCAGGGATAAATGAAATATCGTACAAGCGAGAGGCTAAGCCAAAAACACCCTCTATCACACGATGGAGAGGGAAGTAGGGGCGGAGTTCCTCCTGACTAAAGGCATAATGTTGCTCCCGATATTGCTCAATGTAATACATGATGTCCCATGGCTCCAAGGGGGCACCTTTGAGTCGTTCGATAGCCTCCATCTCTTTTATCCCGGTGGGTTTGTAAGATTCCCTTAGGTCGGTAAGGAGTTGCATTACCTGCTCAGGGGTGTTGAGCATTCGCTTCTCTAGAGCATAGTCCGCATAGCTCTTGTAACCGAGGAGTTGGGCTATCTGTAGACGATGATTGACGATCTTTTGGGTTATGGCTCGGTTGTCCGTCTCCCCTCCGTGGCAGCAAAGAGTCGCCTTGGCTAGGTACATTTGTTGCCGGATGTTAGGGTCGGGGCAAAACTTCATGATAGCCGTGTAGCAGGGGAAGGATAGGTCGAAGAGATACCCTCCTTTGTGTCCTTTCTCTAGAGCGGCAGAGGCGGTTTTCTCCCGTATGGCTTGGGGGAGGGGGGCAATGGCTTCTGCCTTGTCTATATAGAGAGAAAAGGCATTCTCTTCTTTAATAACGTGGTTGCCAAAGGTAAGCGTGGCAAGGCTTAACTCCTCACGCAGTGTGCGCAAAATCTCTTTCTTCTCTGGGGGGAGCAATGCACCTTGTCGGGTAAAGCCATCATAGCAATTCTCTAGAAGACGACGATCTGCTTCGTCTAAATCGAGGGATTCTCGCTGTTCATAGACAATGCGAATCCGCTCAAACAATTCGGGCGAGAGGCTGGTGTCGTTGCTCAGCGCCGTAAGTTCGGGCGAAAGCTCTTCGGCAAGAGCCATCAGTTGAGCATTGCTATTGGCATGGAGTAGGTTGAAGAAAACACCCTCCACAGCCTCTAAGGCCGACCCCATCTCCTCTAGTGCCACAATTGTATTGGCAAAAGTGGGAGGCTCGGGGTTCTCTATAATGGCGGCCAGTTCCGCTCGATACTGAGTGATGGCAGCCCGAAAGGTGGGTGCAAAGTGCTCGTCTTTGATTTGATCGAAGGGGTAGGCACCATCGGGTGTTTGGGGGTGGAGGAATAACCTATCTAATAGGGCTTGAGGAGTAGAGTCATCCATTCTTTGGTTGGGTCTTTGGGGAGTGCATTTACTTTTCTAGCGCGCAATACCGAGAGATTCTCTGTAAGGGAAAAGAGACACTAGAGTATAAAATCGAGAATTAAATAGTTTGGAGTGCAGGGTTTGCTGCGACAAAATCTCTAAGAGTAGAGCCGTCATCTATATGAGCAATGCCGGAAGAGAGCAACGTAATGTGCTCGGCATAACCGTAGCGGATGAGGTCTTTTAGGCTTTCTAATACACAGTAATCCCCTGCAATCCCTGCTAGTACAATCTGTTGAGCTTGCTCAATAGCCGAGGGGACTGTCTCGGAGAATGCGCTATAACTATCGCGCTTCGGCGTTGTTGCTTTCTCTATCATACAGAAAGGGATATGGCGCCGATACACTTCGTGCACAAGAGGGAGCAGCTCCGGTGTGATGGCGGCTCCTTCCGTATAACGCACACAGTGGGAGGGCCAAACTCCGCCTTGAGACGTAAAACTACAATGGTCAAAAGGGTGCTGATCGCTCGTGAAAACGACACTCTCTATCCCCTCAATGTGCTCTAGCCCCCATTGGGCAAGATAGTTCATTGCCTCATGGGCACTAGAGACGGCAAGGGAGCCACTTACGAAATCGACTTGAGGATCGATGACAACCAACGTGATGGGATTTTTCATTTGAGGAGCTGAACAAACCTTTCGTTATTGGTAAGCGACGCGAACTCTTTGTCCGAGATGGCTCGAGAGCGTAGAGCCGGATCTCTTCTGATGGCCTCTGAGAGGAAGTTGATAGCACTGCGGTCGTCTTGCATCCGTGCGGCAACAATGGCTTTCAGATAGTCTGTAGTGGCATTGGTGCGTACTACGTTGTTCAATGTCTCCATGGCGCTATCGTACCGACGATTGAGCAATTGGGCAATGGCTGCATTGTTGCTCTTTGTAGAGCCAAACGCCTTGAGAGCCTGTTCGTACTTCCCTTGCTTGAGGTAGAGTAGAGCGAGAACTTCGCCGTTGTCGCTTTGCAACGATTGCCCGATAAGTTCTTCGGCCTCCGAAGTCTTACCCTCTTCTAGAGCAAGAAGAGCGAGATTGAGACGAGCCTCGGGGGTGTCGTTTACCGATCGGCTCCGCTCTAGCCAGGTCTTAGCTTCACTTGTCTTCCCTTGCAAGATTTGTAGGGCGGCTATATTGTTATAGGCTCGTGCATCTTTGGGGTATAGCCCGGTAGCTTTTTGGTAGATCTGCTGTTTTTCTTTGTCGGTTTTAGCGATAGCCGCGGCGTAGAGAAGCTCTTCGATAGTCAGTTTTTGGGGGGTGTTCTGAGCTAGCTCGGCAATTTCTAAGTCGCTCTTGCCGATAGTTTCTACGAGTGCCGATACACGAGAGCGACGCAGCTTGGGCAAAATGTCTTGGGCAAGCTGACTAAACACGAGACTGATGTTGCGGATTTCGCGCTCACGTTCCTCGGGGTCGGTATACATAGAGAGGACGCGCAGGATAAGGTCTTTGTCCTGGATGTTGCTTTGTTCTACAAAGGTGCGGAATCCCTCCCAGTCTTCGGCGGTGTAGTGTGCCGCTATTTGGATGTCACGAGCTAAGGCACGATGTAGAGCTTCAGAGGTGTTTTTCTCTCGCTGAGCCGATAGCCTTTCGTTAAGCGCGAGCCCACCATCGGGGGAGGCATAGGCTTGTACTTCTACAGATACACGCTGATTGGGTGCTTCATGTGCATTCTCGATGAGCTCTCGTAGCTCGCTTACTTCCTGCTTTTTTAGCTCAGACGTGCGTACGTTTGCTTGCTGTATTAAGAAGAGAATATCGGCATCGTAGCGATCTTTGATTACTCGCTGGAAAGCATCTGGGGCAATTACAGGAGTGCAGCCCGATACGCCGGCAAGCGTTACCGTAGAGAGTACTCCCTCTCCTACTTTTACATCGGGTAGTGTTACCTGTTTGCCCTTTATCGTAGCTCTAAAAGAGAGATAGAGGTCACTCTCTTGCATGCGAGGAGTGTAGGCAAAGCGAGTGGAGAAGTGGGTAGTACCACCGGCTTCGTAAGGGACGACGGAGTTATTATCTCGTACATTCTCGCCCTGTATGGTATAGGTTGCTCCCCAGGTCTCTCCTCCTTTGTAGCGCAGTACGGGCACGAAGCTGACCTGTGCGTTCTTATTCATCCACTTAGAGGGGATATTGATTGTGAAGGAAGCAGGCACTTCTGTACCCACTAGCTCTAGAGGGCGTGGGTCTGCGGTAATATGCTCTGAGGCTAGAGGTTTTAGCTTAGCAGCGCACGACGAAATGAGGACTACGGAAGAAAGTCCAACTGCAAGGTGGAAAAAAGATTGACAACGGATCATTTTAGGGAGATTATTGGGGTTATTTCTATTTAGGATTGCAGGGAAGTGGAGGTAGATTCGGCTCTCTTACGACGGACGATAGGGAGCACAATCGAGAGTAAAGCCATGAGTAAAAGAAGTATGCTTGCCGACCAAGCAATGGCTTCGAGTGTGGAGATACTCCTAGGCGAGAAGGTGAAGCGCAGGGTGTGCTCTCCGCCGGGGACAATGACTGCGCGCAATACATAGTCCGCCCGTAGGATCTCTGTTTCTTTATCATCGATTGTGGCATGCCATCCCTCGGGATAGTAGATTTCGGAGCAGACAGCAAGGGCCGTTCCCTTGTTTTGAGTCTTATAAACAATCTCTTTTGGGGTATAACTAACAATCGATATAGAGGCCGTACTATCTGTTTGCTGTGCTGGGAGGGAGCGCAAAACGTCGCTAGCAAACCGCTCATCTACCACCGCCGTAGTGCGAAGGTCTACCTTGCGGAGAGCTTGCATCTCGCTATTGGCATCGGGTACGATCTCTACCTTTTGTGCAAACCAAGCCGCTCCATACGCATTGGGGTTGAGTATCGCCTGAGGCTGTCCCTGCGGAGTAGGTTGTATCACATAGCGTGTATTGAGCATATTTACTACCTCTATGTTGATGGCAGAGGCATCGTATTGCCCCGCCCTCTGGGGCGTTAATTGGTGCGTTATCAGGTCTTGATAACGCTGTAGTTTGGCAGCATGATACCCTCCAATGCTGTGGTGCCATCGGCTGGTTGTCGCATCGTTGAAGGTATTGACAGATTGGTTCCAAACTCGGAATCCGAGGGTCTTGTCCGCTAATATTGTCTCATCCGCAGGCGTCTTGGGGGCAGCCATGGCACTGACCTCCCTTTGGGGGCGAAACATTCCGTCGTTGAGGTAGCGTTTATCTACCATCCACAAGTCCACAAGGGAGAGTACACCTATGAGGGCAAATGCAGGGAGTGCTTTGAGTTTCCCTCGGCAGTAGACAAGTAGGATACCTCCCGAGAGCACGATAAAGAGAAGAGACCTCCAGGCATCAGCTTGCAGCATAGAACTACGTACCGACATGAGGGCGTCTCGAAGTCCTACATACTCGGGGTTTTGCAAAACGAGAGCGGATAGTTGCTCCTGCTCGGCATGAGATAAGAAGCTAACCAGTAGGCTGGGGGCTAACGCGTAGACGAGGCAAATGACGAGAGGAAGCCCTAGAGAGATGCCAAGGGCGAGTCGATTCTTCATCACCTCCTGAGGAGCGCGAATCACTTCTACCAGGGCAAGAATGGCGAGCGTGGGAATGGTAAACTCCGCAATGACCAGTATAGAGGAGACTGCTCGGAAGTTGTTGTACAACGGGAAGTAGTCGATGAAGAGATCGGTCAGTCCCATAAAGTTTTTGCCCCACGAGAGGAGAATGGAGAGAATGGTAGTTGCAAGGAGAGCCCATTTGACGGGGCCTTTTACGATAAAACACCCTAAGAGGAAAAGACAGAGCACGAAGGCTCCTACGTACACGGGCCCGGAGGTGAAAGGTTGCTCACCCCAGTAGGAAGATGCCCCGGCTATTACCTCCCGGTACTCCGGTCTTACTTTCGACAGTCTTGCAGGTTTGCTGCCGATAGCCTCGGAGGCTCCTCCTCGCACGTTGGGCACGAGTAGGGTCATCGTCTCTCCTATGCCATAGCTCCATTGTGTGATGTAATCTCGTTCCAAACCTTCCGGGTTGGCTTGTGACGATGAGCCTTGCGGAGCCGTGGGGTCGGGGATGGTCAATTCGCTGCCCCCACGCATCGTCTGTTTGGCATACCTATAAGTATGGTATAGGTTGGTTGCGTTGATAGCCACACCTACTAGTCCGGCAATAAGAGCTACGGCAGTAGACTTGGCAAAATGAGCCATCTTTTTCGTGCGTATGGCCTCTACACCCCATGCTATGACCAGTGCTACCATAACGAACAGGAAGTAATAGGTCATTTGCACGTGGTTGGCAAGGATTTGCATCGCCGTAAAGAATGCCATCGTAACACCCCCTGAGAGCCACTTGCCTCTGTATATCCAAACAAGGCCTGCGATGGTGGGAGGGATATAGGCTAGGGCGGTGAGCTTCCAGATATGCCCGGCGGCAATTAGGATTACAAAGTAACTGGAGAAGGCCCACATTATCCCTCCAATGGCGGCAAGGAGGTTGCGAACTCGCAACGATTTTAGGAAGATGAAAAACCCGACCATTAGGGCAAAGAGGAGCCATCCCAAGCTACCCAAGAAAGCCCTCAAACCGTATAGTTTCTCTAGATTCATCCATGGGCGTGTGGAGGGGTACGAGGGGGCTATTTGGTACATAGGCATCCCCCCAAAGAGACTATTGGTCCAATAGGAATGCTCTCCGGTGGCGGCCTCAAAGTCTCGTACGTCTTGAGCGGTGCCCGAGGCTCCTGCAATGTCTTGTTGGAAAAGCCCTCTTCCCTCTAGATTGGCAGGGGCGAAATAGACAAAGGTAATGGCAGCAAAAAGCAGTATAATGCCTATGTAGGGGAGGGCTTTGCGAAGCCAATGGGGTAGAGAGAGAGCCATAGTTTATTTGTAAAATGTTTGATTGAAGGCAGAGAATTCGGGGCGGCGGAGCACAACGCAACGCCAAGCTGCAATGAGAAGCCCCGAGCCGTAGCCAATTACCTGAGTAAACGAAGCCCTGATGGCAAGTAGGGCGATGGTGAAAGAATGGGTCTTGAGAAGGGCGTCTACAAAGAAGAGTAGAGCAAGTAACAGGATGGGTAGCCAGGCAAGAGTAGCCCAAGCTCCCAACAAGGGTAGGAGGATAAGCCCCAAAAACAACAGGGCAACAATCCCCAGGGTCGCTATTGAAGGGAGCAGATGGATCAACCTAAGGCTATTGGGATGCCTCTTGCTTAGGTGAATACGTGCTATGCCGCTATTGAATACCTGGCGGAAGAACTTGCGAAAGTCCACACGCCGCTTGTGGTACACCTTGGCATCTTCTACTAGACGTACATGGGCTCCGCGCTCATGGAGTCGCATACTAAAGTCGAGATCCTCGCCAAAGCGCATGCCGGTATCGAAGCCGTGTACCTCTTGGTAGAGAGCTCGCCTACAACCAAGATTAAAGCTCCGAGGAAAGTAGTGACTTACTCGGCGTTTTCCCCCTCGTATCCCTCCGGTTGTTAGGAAACTCGTCATCGAGTAATTGATGGCTTTTTGTACGTTGGAGAAATGCTCGTGCGCTGCATCGGGCCCCCCGAAGGCATCCAAAGGCTTGCCTATATCATCGTAGTAATTGATAGCCGCTACAACGTTTTTGATGTAATCCGGGGGGAGGACGACATCTGAGTCTAGTATTACGAGGTAACGCCCTTGGGCTTGAGAGCTTCCCACATTGCGGGCATTGGAAGGCCCTCCGTTGGGGATGGCAATATATTGAATGGGGAATGCTCCCTCGTAACGCTCTACCACCTCCTTACAAGGAATAGCCGATCCATCTTCCACAATAATAACTTCATAACAGAAGGGGTTCTGCCCAACGAGAGAGGATAGTAGCTCCTCAATCTCGTCGGGGCGATTGTAGACCGGTACAACTATCGAGAGTAAAAAATCCTCCATAGCACCTCTTGCGTATGTTGTTTCTAGTCCGAGGAGGGGATATTTACTCTCCGAGAGACCACTCAGCCCCCTGTTTGGTGTCTTTTACGATGAACCCTAGTTCGGCAAGGCGGTCGCGTATCTTATCGCTTGTTGCCCAGTCCTTACTGTCTTTGGCTGTCTTGCGGATTTCCATCAAGAGGTCCATAGCTCCCTTGTAGGCTTCTGCCCCCGAAGAGGTGGATTCGCGCTCATCTTGCATCCCGAGTATATCGAAGAGGTAGAGGCGGAATACGCGCTTAAGTTCGGCAAGATCGTCTTGGGTCAGGCTCTCTTCTCCGTTGCGTAGGCGGTTGATCTTGGTAGCTGCTTCGAAGAGGGTTGCTATCACAATGGGGGTATTTAGGTCGTCGTTCATCGCCTCCTGAGCTGACTTCTCGATTTCCTTGGGGTCAAAAGTGCTTGTTGCCCCGGGGGTGAGTTTGTCGAGGTGGGTATTGGCATCAAGTAAACGCGTCAGCCCCTTGCGAGCTGCTTGTAGAGCTTCGTTGCTAAAGTCTACCGTGCCTCTATAGTGTGCCCCTAGGATGAAGAAGCGAATGGTCATGGGCGAATAAGCCTCGGTAAGCTTGGGGTGACTACCGGCAAAAAACTCGTCGAGGGTAATAAAATTGCCATAGCTTTTGCCCATCTTTTTCCCCTCAATGGTGATCATATTGTTGTGCATCCAGTAGCGTACCAGCTCGTGCCCCATAGCGGCTTCGGCTTGGGCTATCTCGCACTCGTGGTGAGGGAATACGAGATCCATCCCTCCCCCGTGTATGTCGAATAGGTCTCCTAGGTACTTACGCCCCATGGCGGTGCATTCGCAGTGCCAGCCGGGGAATCCTTCGCTCCAAGGGCTAGGCCAGTGCATTAGGTGCTCTGGTTTGGCACACTTCCAGAGCGCAAAATCCAAGGGGTTACGCTTTTCGTCTTGCCCATCTAGCGTGCGGGTGTTGGAGAGCATGTCTTCAATGTTACGTCCGCTGAGCTTTCCGTACCCTTTTTCTCGGTTAAACTTTTCCACATCGAAGTAGACAGAGCCTTTGCTCTCGTAGGCATATCCGGCTTTGAGGATCTCCTCTACCAATCGGATTTGTTCGATGATATGCCCACTTGCCATTGGTTCGATGCTTGGGGGGAGCACATTGAGAGCCTCCATGGCATGGCGGTAGCGAGTAAGGTAAAATTGCACTACCTCCATAGGCTCGAGTTGCTCCAGGCGGGCTTTTTTTGCCACTTTATCTTCGCCATCGTCGGCATCGGCTTCGAGGTGCCCTACGTCTGTGATGTTGCGTACATAGCGCACTTTGTAGCCAAGGTGCGTTAGGTAGCGGTATAGTATATCAAAGGTAATGGCAGGGCGAGCATGACCGAGGTGTGCATCTCCGTACACCGTAGGGCCGCAAACGTACATGCCTACATGGGGAGCAGCCACCGGGATAAATTGTTCCTTCTTGCGTGAGAGTGTATTGTAGAGGTAAAAAGGGTGTTCCATTTTATTTCTTTCGCTTAAGTATATTACAATTCTAGTCACAAAGGTAACGAATACCCAGCAACCCTCCATTCTCTTTGTGGGCAGGATCTGTTTCGTTATCAGCCGGCAAAGGGGGAGAGGATGACCTCGGGAGCCCCCCTCTATCTCTGTACACTTTACAGCCTGCGTGTAGAGCGCGGAAAATCGTTGGCTGGAATTTTTCTTTTTCTTGGGCAGAATAGAGGTGTAAAACAGGCTGATTTTTCAAAAAGTTTTAGGCAGAAAGTGGAGGGAAAACTGGCTGATTTCTGAGAAAAAATAGGCCTGAGATTTGCCCGCCTCTCGGATAAGAGGATTTTTGGGTAGGGGGGCTTCTCTCAAGGGAGGAGCGTAAGTAAAGAGGCGTTGTGCGTGCTTATCCTCGGGATGGGAGCTTCTTTGTTAAAGTGAATCCGGATGGCATTGCGCTAGATTCGTTACCTTTGTACCTGAATAAGTAGATTATATAGAGACTAATCGTATGTTTTCAGGAATCGTAGAGGGCACTGCCCATGTCAAAAATATTCGTCAAGATGGAGACAATATCCACCTTACACTCACTTCTCCTTTTAAGGAGGCTCTGACTATCGATCAGAGTGTAGCGCATAACGGAGTTTGTCTCACGGTAGTTGCCCTTGAGGGGAATGATTATACGGTAACAGCTATCCGAGAAACGTTGGATCGCTCAAACTTAGGTCTTTTGCATGAGGGTGACCTCGTGAATGTAGAGCGTAGCATGTTGCTGGATAGCCGCCTCGATGGGCATATCGTGCAGGGGCATGTAGATTGTACGGCTCGCTGTGTCGACCGCCGCGAAGCCAATGGTAGCCATTACTTCTGCTTCGAGTATAGCGTCCCCAAAGAGATGGCTCGTAAGGGATACACTACGGTAGAAAAGGGGTCTGTGTGCGTCAATGGTGTGAGCCTGACTGTATGTAACTCCACCGATACGAGTTTCGAAGTCGCTATTATTCCCTATACTCTCGAGCATACCAACTTCTGTCGTATAGAAAAGGGGAGTGTGGTAAATCTTGAGTTCGACATCATTGGTAAGTATCTTGCCAAGCTAAAAAACTTTGACTAAAGGCGAGTCTCTACATGGATGCTCAGGCGCTTTATGATCTATTTCGCTCAAGGCAGAGCGACCGGCACTACGATACGACGCGCACTATCCCTCGAGAGGTGTTACAGCGTATTGTAGAGAATGCTCTTCTTGCCCCCTCAGCTACCAATCAGCAACCTTGGCAGATTGTGGTAGTAGATACTCCGGACTTGTCTCAGAAGGTAGCTTCGGCGGCGCGTTCGGGTATGTTGGGTCAGAATAAATTCCTACTCCAAGCCCCTGTTCATATCCTGATCATAGGCGATAGACCCGGAGCCTTAGCCGCGACAATGGGGAAGACTTTTCGCGACATCAATTATGTGCCCTACGACCTTGGCATTCTCATTGCGCACTTAGTGCTCGCCGTAGAGGCTGAGGGGCTTGGGTCTTGTATTGTGGGGTGGCTTAATGGGCGCAAGGTGGCAAAGGTATTGGGTATCCCAAAGACTAAAAAGGTGCTCTTTGATATCTCCGTAGGGTACTCTCTAGACTCCAAGCGACCTAAGAAGAGAAAGAAGCCCGAAGATTGCATTCACTATAATGGGTGGTAGGGCTTTAGAGTATCCGGTGAACAAATCATTTTAGAGAATGTTTTTGTAGATACAGACCTCAGGGTTTTATCCTCTGCCCCTCCTTTTAGAGGTATTCTACAGTGGCGCATTCCCCTTACAAAAGAGACAAACGATTATTTATTACATCCTATTATAGAGATAGAGATTGTACTGACAAAGCATGAAAAAAGAAGATAACCTTCTGCACTGGTCGAGCTATTTCGACTTTTTATCAACAATAACGATTCCATTCCCTCTCCCGTACCAAATCATGGAAGAGTTTTTGGAAGATGCCCACAATACCAAGGTCCTTTCAGAGCCTTTACCCTTTCTTCCATTGCGTGGGGCCGTGATGTTTCCACACGTGACTATGCCGATGGAGTTTTCCACTCCACGCGAGCAGGCTTTGCTTAAGCACCTGCATGATGGCGATGGTTACTTTATCGCAACCGCTACTACCCCCGATGTAAAGGGGCACGAAGAGCACGAATACGACAAGTTTTGCTACAAAGTGGGCGTGCTATGCCGTCTTGTGCGCGTCATTGCCATGGACGAAGATAGTACTCAAACCATAGTTTTGGGTTTGAGACGAGTACGTATCCATACGATAAATAGCCAATCGCCCTTCTCCTTTGCAGAGGTAAATAGTTACCAAGAGGCGCTTGCTTCTAGCAATGAAAGGGAGAATGTCTATCTGATGGGGCTTGTAGATAATATCCTTGTCGCTTCACAAAAGAATGTATCTAAGGCATTCGATAACCTATCCAAGGAGATTTTCAAAAACCTAAAGGATAGCAATGATCTGCAGTTCATCATCAATTTTGCCGTTCAGAGCTCATCGCTCACTCCCTACGTTAAGCAGGAGCTACTCGAGCTAAGGTCTATCAAGGCAAGGGGGGAGCGTATCTTTGAGATTCTCGACAAGGAGAGTCAGTTTCTTTCTATTCGAGAAGACATTCGTAGAACGGCTCGCAAGGCTATAGATCGCAACCAAAAGGATTTCTTTTTGCAGCAGCAGATTAGTGCCATGCAGCAAGAATTGGGGGGTGGAGACGCAATGGACTCTCCCTTCTACGAGCTGATAGAGGCGGCAAAAGATAAGAAGTGGAGCGAGGAGACGGCTCAAGTTTTTGCAAAGGAGCTACGCAAACTCGATAACTATAATCCCCAGAGCCCCGACTATGCCGTTCAGTACCAATACTTACAGACGTTGCTGGAGCTCCCCTGGAACGAGTACTCCGAAGATCACTTCGACCTTGCCCAGGCCCAAAAGATACTAGACCGAGATCACTTTGGTCTTGAGAAAATAAAGGAGCGCATCATAGAGCATTTGGCTGTGCTTCGTCTAAAGAAAAATATGAAGTCTCCCATCCTTTGTCTCTGGGGTCCTCCCGGAGTAGGGAAAACCTCTTTAGGCAAGAGTATTGCCGAGAGTTTGGGGAGGAAATATGTACGTATCTCCCTTGGTGGGGTACACGACGAGGCTGAGATACGAGGCCACAGACGTACCTATATAGGGGCTATGCCGGGGCGTATTATCCAAGCCGTCAAGAAAGCAGGGACTGCTAATCCGGTGATCGTGCTTGACGAGATAGATAAGGTTAGCAGCGATTACAAGGGAGATCCCTCAGCTGCCCTCCTAGAGGTGTTAGACCCCGAGCAGAACAATACATTCCACGACAACTACATTGACCTAGACTTCGACCTCAGCAATGTCTTGTTTATAGCTACGGCAAATACCCTTAGCACTATCTCTCGCCCTCTTTTGGATAGAATGGAATTGCTAGAACTATCCGGATATATTACCGAAGAGAAGATAGAGATTGCTAAGCGACACCTCGTGCCTCACCAACTAGAGGAGCATGGATTGAAGAAGACGCAAGCCAAGTTTAGTAATTCTCTTCTAGAGAAGATCATCGAGCAATATACTCGTGAGAGTGGTGTGCGTGCGCTTGAGAAGCAACTTGCCGCTGCCATGCGTAAAATTGCAAAAAAGGTAGTTGCAGAGGAGCCTTACAATGTCTCTATCAAAGAGAGTGAACTCAAAGAGTACCTCGGCCCTGCACCTTTTTCTCGCGATATGTACCAAGGTAATAAGTATGTTGGTGTGGTAACCGGGCTTGCATGGACGCGTGTGGGTGGAGAGATTCTTTTTATAGAGTCGAGTCTGCATAAGGGGAAGGATAGTCGTCCCACCCTTACGGGAAATCTTGGCGATGTAATGAAGGAGTCCGCCATTATAGCCCTTAACTACACACGGGCGCATGCTACGGAGTTGGATATTGACCCGGAGCTATTTGCCAGTAATGAGTTGCACATCCACGTACCCGAAGGGGCAATCCCCAAAGATGGTCCCTCAGCAGGTATCACGATGGTAACTTCCATTGTTTCGGCATTTACTCAGCGTCTTGTACGGGAGCGCATTGCCATGACCGGAGAGATTACCCTACGTGGGAAGGTATTGCCCGTGGGGGGTGTGAAGGAAAAGATCCTCGCCGCTAAGCGTGCCGGCATTACCGATATTGTACTCTCGTCGGAAAATAAAAAGGATATCGACGAGATTAACGAGATATACACCAAGGGGATAACATTCCACTATGTGGATGATATACGCCAAGTCCTAGACTTTGCTTTGTTGCCCAAGGGAAAGAAACAGAAATGATTTTGTCCTAAACCATACGACCATTCCTAGTTATGATACAAGATGTAGACCTTACCACTCGTCAGTACCAAGAGGTGCTTAACGTATGCCGTACACTCTACAGTAAAAAGTTGCAAGACTATGGAGTGGCATGGCGTATCCTCCGTCACGAGTCGCTTACGGATCAATTATACATCAAGGTAATGCGTATCCGTAGCATTGAGAGAACGGGAGAGGCTAGGGTAGACGAGGGGATTATTCCTGAGTTTATCGGGCTTGTCAATTACGCTATTATGGGACAGATACAATTAGAGCTGGGAGAAGCTGATAGCGTTGATCTCGAGGTGGAGGATGCTTTGCGCCTCTACGATGCAGTTGCCCAGCGCACTTTCCGTCTCATGATGGACAAAAATCATGATTATGGAGAGGCCTGGCGTTCTATGCGTACGACCTCTTTTACCGATATGATTTTGTCTAAGGTACTCCGTACCAAACAGATTGAGGATAATAATGGAGCTACGCTTGTATCCGAAGGTATTGAGGCAAACTACATGGATATAGTAAATTATGCTATCTTCGCCCTCATAAGGCTCATGGTAGAATGAAATCAGCTACAAAACATATTCTGATAGAGGTCGCAAGATACCTTCTTGCCCTTACCTTCCTCTTTTCGGGGGTGGTAAAGGCAATAGATCCTGTGGGGGCGAGTATCAAGGTAGGAGAATATTTCACCTCCTTCCAAATGCCCTTTATGACCTCCTTTGCAATGCCCGTTGCTGTTGCTCTCTCCACCATTGAATTCATGTTGGGGGCATTGCTTCTTATGGGGGTATGGCGCAAACTTACGGCATGGGGAACAGTGTTGCTTATGGGCTTTATGACACTGCTTACACTCTACCTTGCCCTCTACAATCCGGTAGCAGATTGTGGCTGCTTTGGGGATGCTTTTAAGCTAACGAACTGGCAAACCTTTGAGAAGAATATAGTTCTTTTCTCTGCGGCTCTTGTCTTCCTCTTTGGCTCGAAACATATATCCGGAGCCTTTACTTACAAGGCGGTATGGATCCCTGTTTTGTCTGCTTTATTGGGTATTCTTGTTTTTACGTTTGCTAATTATAGGCATCTTCCCATGCTTGACTTCCGTCCCTATAAGGTGGGGGAAAATCTTCGTTCCTTGGTACTTGTGCCGGAGGATGCTCCTCAAGATGAGTACTCCTACGAGTTTATCTACGAGAAGGATGGGGTGCAAAAAACGTTTGGCATGGACAATCTCCCCGACAGCTCTTGGAGCTATGTGGATAGACACGACAAACTTATATCCAAGGGCTACACGCCTCCTATTACAGACTTTATTCTCTTCTCTGGGACTGAAGATGTCACGAACGATGTACTTGCCGGTGAGGGAGAACTTGTCTTTATTACCACTCCTAATTGGGAGAAAGTTCCCAGGTCGTTGGGGCAGGAACTAAACCTCTTACAGGAAGCCGTTGAGGAGCGTTCTGCTGCGCTGTATGCCCTCTCTAGCTCTACGCTTGAAGAAGAAAAGGATTGGAGAGAGAGCACCGGAGCTTCTTATGAGTGCCTATTCCTCGATGCCACAACCATCAAAACAATGGCTCGAGGGGTGCCTTCTATCATCTTTATAAAGGACGGCGTGATCTATCGAAAGATGAATGGACACGATCTGCCCAATACTCGGGAAGAAATGGGGGCATTGCTCGAGAATACATATACACAAGGGGTACGTCACGAGGGGTACTTACTGCGTTCCCTTCTTCTGATTATTTGGTTTTTATATACCCTTGTCTCCTTGATAATTACTTCTACGCGTCGTGAGATTACCAAGTCTCGCACGCTGCCTATCCCTCCCTCTGCATAGCAAAGAATATTGTTTTACCTAAAATACGTACAACACCATTATGAGAACAAAAATTGTAGCAGGCAATTGGAAAATGAATAAGAGCGTTGCCGAAGGTCTCGAACTAGTAGAATCTCTCCAAAAGGAGCTGAAGGAACAGCGTCCGAATTGTCGTGTTATTGTTGCTCCTCCCTTCTTGCATCTTGTACCTATGGTTGGGCGTGTAGACCAATCCATAATAGGTATAGGCGCTCAAAATTGTGCCGATCATACAAGTGGAGCTTATACGGGAGAGGTAGCAGCCCCCATGCTATCGGCTAGTGGTGTTCGTTACGTAATTATAGGCCACTCTGAGCGTCGTGCTTACTATCATGAGGATAGCGAAACTCTCGCAACAAAGGTTAATTTGGCTCTTGCAGAAGGGCTTACACCTATCTTCTGTGTTGGGGAACAACTTGAGGATCGGGATGCAGACCGCCATTTCGAGGTGGTTGAAAAGCAGATCAAAGAAGCTCTATTCCATCTCTCATCAGAGCACTTCTCTAAGTTAATCCTTGCTTACGAACCCGTTTGGGCTATCGGTACCGGTCGTACGGCAACTCCCGAACAAGCTCAGGAGATGCACGCTCGTATCCGCTCTTTTGTTGCCTCAAAATATGGTCAAGAGGTAGCCGATAATTGTTCGATCCTCTACGGTGGTAGCTGTAAGGCTTCTAATGCAAAGGAGCTTTTTGCCAACCCCGACGTAGATGGCGGTTTGATTGGAGGTGCTGCTCTTGCCGCAGATACATTCCTCCCCATCATCCGGGCTTTTGATAAATAATACATACTCTCCCCTCTCCGGCAGTAGGGCGGGAAGAGTCGCTTTTCTCCCAATAAATACAATGTAAGATGGTTCGTTATTCGATCTCAAATACAACTAGTGGCCGTACCCTCTTTAGGGGTATGGCACTAGTGCTATTCATCTCCTTAGTATCTTGTATCCAGGGATATGCTCAGACAGAAAAAGAATCTTTGAGCCATGGTGCTAACGGTATTTTTGAGGCTCTTTCTGCCCAACGAGAAGGGCAGGGAACAATTGATATTACTCAGCCCGAAGACATCAAAAACCAAGTTGGTCTAGTACATCAAAAGCAAGCCCGACACTCAGACGGCGAGAGAAGTGGAGTCCACACTCAGCAGGGATTCCGCATACAAGCCTATACGGGCAATCTTGCAAAATCGAAAGAAGAAGCCTACCGCCGAGCCAAGGTTGTAAATGCTGCCAATCCTGCATTGGGTTGCTATGTAACCTACAAGTCACCCTTTTGGCGCTTATCGGTAGGCGACTTCAGAACCCGAGAAGAGGCTCAGAAGGCTATGCAAGATCTCAAGAGAGCGATCCCTGCTATTGCTCCGGAGCTATACATTGTACGAGACAACATTAGAGTTTCAAACTAGTGAACAGACAATCTACATTCGATCCTCAGCTCTCTCCCGAAGAGATGGCTGAGATGAAAAATCTTCAGCGTCGTATTCTTGAACTGATCGGCGAAGATCCCGACCGAGAAGGTTTGATTAAAACACCCGAACGGGTAGCAAAGTCTCTCCGATTCCTTACTAAAGGATACCGAGAAGACCCCGAGGAGATATTGCGCTCTGCCATGTTTCGTGAGGAATATCGGCAGATGGTGATTGTAAAAGATATTGACTTCTTTTCCATGTGTGAGCATCATATGCTGCCTTTCTTTGGCAAGGCTCATGTTGGTTATATCCCCAATAAATATATAACGGGACTCAGCAAGATCCCTCGTGTCGTGGATGTCTTTGCTCGTCGTTTGCAGGTGCAGGAGCGCCTTACTACGCAAATAAAAGATTGCATACAAGCCACTCTCAATCCGCTTGGTACCATCGTGGTTATAGAGGCGCAGCACATGTGTATGCAAATGCGTGGGGTAGAGAAGCAAAATTCGCTTACCACAACGAGTGACTTTACGGGAGCTTTTGAAGAAGCTAGCACTCGAGAAGAGTTTATGAATCTTATTCGAATTCGTCGCAATTAATAGTAGAGATGGCTTTTAGACTACTTCTCCTATCTCCCGAAATAGAGGACTTCGAGCGCCTTCTAGAGATCCCCGAATCGGCAACTTTGTTTGATCTTCATCAGCTGATCTTGCAGGCTGTGGACTATCCCTCCAACCTCTTTACCTCCTTTATGCTGTGTGACGAGGATTACAACGTGCTGCAAGAGATTACCAACGATTCGACTTCCGAAGAGGAGCCGAGTAGCATGCAGACTACATCGCTTAGCGAGGTAGTAAATCAAGAAGACCGGCAACTTGTCTATATCTTCGATACCCTTACGGAGCGTTGCTTCTTTGTCAAGTACGTGGGGACTTCTCCCTCATGCGAAGAGGAGGCTAAGGTTGTGAAGAGCAAAGGGAATGCCCCCAGCCCGATTCTGTCTGACGCCGAGATGGATGCTCTTCTCTTCGAAAATCCGCTAGATGAATCTTCTTTTGAAGACTTCTCTTGTGATGAGGACGAAGAGGATTTTGGTGAAGACGCCTCTTTCGACGATAGCGATTTCTATAGTGATAATCCGGACTACTGATACTGCCACAAAGAGGGGGCACGTCCTGCTTTTGGCGGGCCCTACGGGCGTTGGTAAGACGCGTCTCTCTCTTGCTCTGGCACATCACTTTTTCGCTCCCATTGTATCTGTAGACTCTCGGCAGATCTATCGGGAGTTACCTATTGGCACCGCGGCTCCCTCTATGGAGGAGCGAGCCGCTATCCCACACTATATGGTGGGGAATGCTACTATACATGATCCCTACAATGCGGCGCGCTACGAGAGTGAAGTTATTCCCCTTATCCAAGACCTTCTCAAGAGGCATCCCATAGTTATTTTGGTGGGTGGGTCAATGCTCTATATTAGTGCTATTACTCAGGGTATAGACAATATGCCGGATGTAGATGGTGTCATTAGAGAAGAGCTCAATGAACGCTACGCTGCAGAGGGTTTGGAGGGTATGCTCCGGGAACTTGCTCTCGTGGATCCCGACTATTACCACATAGTAGACCGCTGCAATCCCAAACGGGTAATTCATGGATTGGAGGTATTTCGTACCACGGGGCAACCCCTATCTTCTTTCCGTACCAATACGAGCAAAGAGCGTCCTTTTACCATTATCCCCTTTGAACTGACCTCTCCTCGGGAAGAGTTATACCAACGGATCAATGCTCGTACAGAGCAGATGATCGCACAAGGTTGGCTAGACGAAGCTCGAGCCGTCTACCCTCATCGAGCCTTAAATGCTCTAAACACAATCGGCTATAAAGAGCTGTTCTGTTATTTCGATGGACTAATTTCCCTCGACGAAGCTATCCATAAAATACAGCGCAATACGCGTATATATGCAAGAAAACAGATGACGTGGTTTAAGAAACAGCACGACTATCATCGAGTGGATGCTTCTATATCTTCTCTTGCTGATATCCTTACCCTTCTACCTTTTTAGTCCTAGAAAATCCCTTTGATGGGGATTGTAAGAGTCTATTTAGGGGCAAATTGCTGTTTTTAGACAAATATTTCCATGGAAAAGGTCGTGTGAATCATATTTATTAGTACTTTTGGGGGCGAGAGTAGTCTTCTCTTCTTTTGGACTGAAGGACTCTGTAACTCTCTTTTGTACAGGGTAATTTAGCCAAAGAGGTAGGGGAGATAAAGATTGAAATACAGAATAAGATTAATACGAAGACAATGAACAAGACTGAATTTATCGCTGCTGTTGCAGAAAAGGCTGGCCTTACGAAGGCTGATGCTCAAAGAGCTGTCAACGCTTTTACTGAAGTTGTAAAAGAAACGATGGAAAAGGGGGATAGACTTCCTCTCGTGGGCTTTGGTACATTCTCTGTTTCTCAGAGAAAGGCTCGTGAAGGAAAGAATCCTCGCACAGGAGAAACTATCAAGATTGCTGCTCGCAAGGTAGTACACTTTAAGCCGGGTGCTAATCTTGATCTTAAGTAAAAGTTGTTTCGTTGCCTTTCGCAGCTACGAATTGATTTGAGGAACCCCAAAAGTCGTGTAGTCCGCTACCAAGGCAATTGAAGAAAACTTCTCTTTTTATAGAGACACCCCGAGGCAATAGCTATTTGCCTCGGGGTGTTTTCTTTTTTTAGATGAGCGGGATGGGGTGTGATTGTTTGCTGAGGGAAATGTCAATTTTCGCTCATTATTTTTACCTTTCTCTTACTGATATTAAGGGGGCGAAGAAAGGGTTATTTTTGTGCTTCTAAGCCTCTCTTTGATAGAACCCTCATTGGGAACTTTCTTGCTCGGGACTTCACGTTTATCAGGAGGAGGGCAGATCCAAAATCTTTTCTCCCTGATTTTCTTTCCCCTTTTTGCCTATTTTGATCTGCCGTGTAGGCTGATTTCTTTTTATTTTTAGGGCAATAAGGGGGTGGAGCACTGCCTAAGAAATATTTTCGTTTAGCCCTAAACTCTACAAACTCCCAGGCACAGCAAATTCAGTGCTCTACACAATGCCTCCTCCCTCCATTTATGAGATAGTAATTCCTGCTTTCTGAAACTCTTTCTTGACACCTTCCATTAAGTCATTATAGACAATGATATTATTGCCGCGTTTCATTGCCATGAGAGAACAATACTGTACTATATTCACGATAGATCCACCTGTAAGTTCGCACTTTGCTGCTATCTTCTCTAAATCAATCCCTTCCTCCAACTGAGTATGCGGTGAAAACGACTTTTGCCAGAGTAAAAGGCGTTCCTTTGCTTTTGGGGAGGGAAAATGTATGATACTCTGAAATCTTCTTGTAAATGCCTCATCAATATTTCTTTTTAGGTTTGTTGATAAAACAACCAGTCCGTTATAATTTTCAATCCGTTGCAATAAGAAAGAGATTTCTTGATTGGCATACCTATCATGTGAGTCATTAATATTCGTACGCTTTCCAAACAGTGCATCTGCCTCATCGAAAAACAAAATCCACTTTTTATTTTCCGCCTTCTCGAATATATTAGACAAATTCTTCTCAGTTTCGCCTATATATTTAGAGACTACCGTAGATAAATCTATCCGATACACATCCCTACCTGTATATTTACCGAGAAGCGCGGCAGTAAAAGTCTTTCCTGTCCCCGAAGCTCCATGGAATAAGACACGATAGCCTGGTTTTAATTTTCTTCCCAAATCCCACTCCTTCATGATTCGTTCGCCGTATTCTATCCATGTTTTTATTTCATCAATTTGCTTCATTACATTGGCATCAAGAACAAGATCGCCCCATTCGGCTTGCGTTGTTAGTCGAGAAGCAGGGAAGGACGCGGAAAAATCCGGATAATAGTGTCTTTCGTTAATTAAAAGTTCAATAGACGACAAGGACGGTCGTAATACGGAATAATGCAGAGGCAGTTGATCTTCCCTCTGTTGCAAGGATATCACATTATTGCGGAACAGTACTCCATTGCTTAAAAGATTGGTATGTCTAATTTTTTCCTCTACGTTATCGCCAGACAACACAAAGAGTACCGTTTCAAATGTGGGCAATAGAATAGAAGCGCTCTCTGCTTCGACACATCCAAATTCAACAAAACGGCTCCCTGTTGTGCTGTTTCTGATATTCAGACAATCAAGCAACTGTGGCTTCAGAGTTGGAACCAAAGATAATATCAGACACACTCTTTCAGCAAAGTTCAAACGGTTTTTCTCTATGAATGCGGCGTACTCACCTTCGGCGCTTTCTGCTGAAGGTGGTACAATGTCAAAAATATGAGCATAAGTAGATTCTCGTTGAAAGTATAGCTTTAGACGAGTAACGATAACGGCTTCTAACCATTTGAGCTCGTTGTTTATGAATGTGTAATAGGGGTTCATTCTTCCTGTTTTTATAAATGCCAATCAACATAAACCAAATAGTTGTTCCAAGGAAACGAAATCAGGTGTATATCCCATGGAATATCATCTAAAAGTATGTCAATACCCTTAGTCTCCACACGTAATATCCAATCATCTTGGCTGCGTTCTAGAACACCTTGGCGTTTGACAAACGACTCTTGAAATCCACTAATAGACGTGTTTCGTATAATCGCCCAATTACCGATAGTAGCTCGTAAAAGATGCTCCATTTCTAAGCTTTCCGTTTCCGATATTTTGAATCTGCAATCAATTGGGAACATGATATTGATGCCGCACAGCAACTTATTGAACAACATCAAATGTTCGACTGGAATTTCCCCGAAGCTCGACAGTTCGTGCAATAGATGAGCAGCACGTATCTGACATGTAGCAGATTTAAAATGTTTTCTGGATTCAAGCAGTCCAAGCCTATCGAAAAAAGAGATCAGGAATGGTTGAAACAGCACTAGCCCTGCATTGTAGATTGGAATCCTTTCTTTTAGATCGGGTTGGGTGCGCATAATGACTGCTGTTAGCTCTCGAATCCCTTTTTCCGGTCTTTCTTGCTCTTCTATTGTTTCAACTTTTCGGAGAGACTCTATCGCTTTGGCGATTTGCAAAGCATCTTCCTCCGTGATATTATCGCCTTCTGATAGCTCTTTTGCTTGCTTGGGATCTTCCTTAGTTTGGTTTTTCAAACGAAGCAGCTCTTTTTGTAAAGCATATGCCGAAGACTCATTACTCCCTAATAGGAGTTTCCATTGCTCGTCGCTCTGTATTTCTTTAATAACCTGCTCTATGTCTGTAATAACATCAGAAAAGTGCTCTCTTTCTTCCGCTATTCTATTGATATTTCGGATGAGTTGTTGCAATTTCTTGACAATCCCATCACTTTTAGTTGCTGATTGGCTTGAATTTGTATTTCTTGGATTTGAATTTGTTTCGTGTAATTCCCCTCTATCTCCAGGTGTCCACGAAAGGCCGAGAGCTATATCGCTACTGGCAATGGATTCTGTATTGAGCTTATAAAAGTCCGATGAAGCACCTTTGCCCTGCTCTTTGGCATCATCATTTATGGAAGAGGGGATAGGAACAGTATCTGGGAGACCCGTTGCAACATAAGATTGGACTAGAGCCCCGTCCTGAGTATCAGAAGTGGAAGCGGTGATGGGAACGGTATCTAGAAAATCTGCCACAGAAGAAGATGGAAGAGAGGTCTCGCTCTGATGATTTGGAATATAGGCAGCGATGGAAGAGGGGGCAGGAATAGTATCTGGAAGACCCGCTGCAACATAAGATTGGACTAGAGCCCCGTCCTGAGCATCAGAAGCGGAAGCGGTGATGGGTAATGGATAAGCGTAATTCCTGTCTTGTAGGTCTTGTGCAAGAATCATCTTTGAGGAGGAGACAATCGTCTCCTTTATTGGCTTCCTTGATTTCATTGATTTTTTCGAATGCCATCTGTCACTTAACAGCCTAACTATCATCAAGCTGAGGATGTTTTCTTGTTTACTGCCAAACAACGAACAAGACAATAGATAATGCATAATCTCTTTAGATAATAGAAAGTCAAACTCACTTTCTTCTCTAAATAATTTGATCACATCCGAAGAAATACGTCCTCTAAATATGGGACTTTTCGAGACAAGTCTTTCCAATAATATGTAAAAATCAGTTTGCTGAAACGGAAGTTCGAAAAAGCGTTTACAGGCTTCAATGCTATCAGACAGCAGTGTTGTCATTTGTTCCAAATAAACCTCCGACTTCATTGCCTTTTGAATAGATTCTCTCAAGAGCTGCTGTAAATCAAATCCCTTGACTCTGTCAATGCTCCATGGAACCACCGGCTTTTGAATATAATCAAGGAGCATGTCGGTCTTAAGTTCGATAAAGTGGTTATAATTTGACAACACCCCACCATCGTGCCGGTATTTCAATAGAGCCTGACGCAGTTTTTCTGCTATCGAATGCTCTAATTCCCCTTCCGTTGTCGTCCCTATATTAAGCTCAATAGAATGCTCTATAATCATGTCGTCATTTTCGAATTGTTGCAGTACTTTCTCTAATGCAGGGCGGACATTCCTTTCAAAAAGCATGTTGGACACTGCATTTCCCTCTTTTTCAGACGTATCAATCGTTACGTCGAAAATAGCTTTATGAATAAGGTTTGAAGACATAAAAGTTAAGGTTCTACATCCCTAATCACGGTTACTGCTCCCAGTTTTTTTAACTCCGAACTAACTTTTTGAGCCTTGCAGAAATCAAGATATTTTACCCAAAAGCACATCTTTTTTTTGTACTTCTCAACTGTAATTATCGCATGATCTTTTTCTAGTTTCCATAAATATTCGAAGATGTCATGTTCCTTTTGTCCTAAAATTTCGATTACTACAAAATGTGATCTGTTTGGTACTGATACTATTTTCTTAAACTGTTTCCAGCCTTCTGCTCTCCTGTATATACTGACACATCCATTGGGAACGATAACAAAACAATCGGGTGCTATATGTGAAAAAACATCGGGTTCTTTTACTGTTGGAGGAGTTGCTGCTTCGATAGATATCGTTTTAATGTATTGATTATACCAAAAAGGGACACTATCAAAGGCTTTTAATGATGCTGGCAAGTGCAAATGCGTAATTCGTGCTTCCTGAAGTGAGGTCTTTCCAATTATTTCTACGCCTTCTGGCACATTAAAAAAATCACATGAGGGTTTAACTGCCATGTAGTATATAAGTCTGGTCTTTTGTTTGTCATACAAGACGTTGTCAACCGCACAATAGTGTTGATTTCTCGAATCCACTTTTAGTGATTTGAAATTGGACTTATTGAACGCGGCGCGTCCTATTTCGTTCACACTGGAGGGAATCGTGATTTCATTCATAGCCTTTGTCGTCTGGTGGAAAGCTTGCCAACCTATTTTTTCCGTATAAGGCGGAATTTCTATGTGCGAAACCGAAGAACTGTCAAACGCTTGGGGTTTTATTTCTATTATTGTTCTTGGCAACCTAATGGAATCAATGTTTTTATTGAGACAAAATGCCTGAACTCCTACTCCTACCACGGTATATTTCACTCCGGCATATTCTATTCTTTCTGGTATCTCAATCTTTCCGACACAATTTGGGTTTTCAGCGACCTCAACAGCATTTCCATCTTCAATACCCGTAAGGATTTTGTAATTAATTCCACCTACAGTTATCTTATTTGAATCGACAATTTCCTTAAATCCGATACTGGAAAGTTTTTTCTTTAATTTATCTGCTTCTTTAGGAACAAAGGCACAGCAGTTGCCGACTGCTGCTTCTAAGAAAACATTCTCACCGATTTTAATCTCCTTATTGCAAAAAGTAATCCTTTCTAAAGATTGGAAAGAGGAAAAGGCGTAATCAGCAATCTTTGCTACTGTTGCTGGGATGGAAAACGCGCTTTTGTCGTTTGCTGCTGGATAGGCGATGAGTGTATCACCTGACTTGCTGAATAGTACACCATTTTTTGCTTCGAATTTACAATTCACCATATTATCGGTTGTGAAATACTGAAGTTTTGCACATGCTGCAAATGCTCCTGTTCCGATGCGTTCGATACTTGCGGGAATGTATACGGATGCAAGCCTATCGTTTCGGGCAAACGCCTGCTCTTCAATTTCCTCGACAACAAGGTTTCGTCCCATAAAATTGATCTCAGCATCAAGTTTGGCATGACCATAAAAGGATTCGTTTTTTGCAACGAGAAGTATATTTGATTCCTTTTCTTTGTATTTAATGCCATTAAATGAAAATATTCTCTCGTCATTCACTCTAATATTGAAATTGTTCCATTGTTCTTGGCTCTTATACTCTTCATCACAATACAAAGGAACTGTTATTACACATTTGGGATTCACCCTAAGGAATACTTCATATCCTAAGGTTGTATTGCTGGACAAGGTTTCGATTTTTTCAAGCATGACACATTCGGCAAACGCCTGATGTCCAATGTGTTTTACCCCATTGGGGATGTTAATACTTTCGAGCTGCTTGCATCCTGCGAAAGTCCATGGTGCAATTTCCGAAACGCCATAGTGTAAGGTGATATCCTTCAATGCTTCGCAATTTTGGAAAGCCGATCGCCCGATTTTTCCCACACCATGGTTCAATTCAATGGATGTAAGGCTTTTACAATTGAAGAATGCGAATTTGCCAATTGAGCGCACACGCTCGTTGAGTATTATTGTTCCCAAGTTCTCACAGCCTTCGAAAGCGGAATCTCCGACAAAATCTATATTTCGACCCAGTTGTATCTCAGTAACCTTTTTGCAATTTAGGAATGCACCCTCGGTAATTCCAGTTATCGGACGCCCGTTTTCATCGTAGTCGGGTATGGTTACTGTCCCAGTATAGTCATCGCTATGGATCACCACCGCCATATTATCTTTGAAATCAACTATTGCTTCCATAATGTTCTTGTTTAATTATCATTCTTTATTGGTGCTATTTCAAATACGGCATCAATTTTCTTCAGCTCCTGTAATTTCTCAAGAAATGACTTGGCTTTCAGATTTCTGATCCAAAGTGTTCTCGGACTGCTTATCTGATCAGGCACCTCAATGTTTTTAAATCCAGTTATGATCCTCAATTTGCTGGCTGCCTCTTGAGCTTGTCCTTCAAAGAGCGTAACTTTCACATCGAACTTTGCAACAGAAAATCCGATCAGCTTGTCGTTGGCATCGGTTTTCGCACCTCCCGCCGGCACAATCAAAAGATTGGATTTCAATCTCTCGTTCAGGACAAAACACACCTTTAATGCTTCTTCTCTCAATTCCTCGTTGAAAATAAAAATTGGAAGATTATTGACCGTTTCCATGGCTTCCCTAAATGTAATCTTCCTCCTCTCTCTCAAATAATTAGCAGTGTGCTCCTTGTTCCTTCCATATCCAATCATAAACAAGTCAAAACCCACTCCACTTGGCTTTTCTTCAAACTCTCCATGACCAACAATGTTTTCATGTGGATAAAAACCTGGAATATAGTCCTCTCCTTGCATGTTTGCGTAATGTGCCATTTGACCTTTATATTTATCCACATTAATAATCAAGCAGTTGTAAGGCATATTCAAACAAGTCAAGACCTTGCTTTTGTAAGACACTAAAAGCAGGATGTCTTTTTTTCTTACTCCACCCAAATAGTCAACTCCCGGCATACGATTCGGGACGAACCCACTATTGTCTTTTTTGCAGAGAATGGCCATCAAAACAAATTCCAGCAATCTTTTTATCCAAGTCGGCAATTGTTCCTTTTCCTTTACAATCAAATAAATAGACTGCCGGATTTCTTCCATGAGACTGCTTCGTTCCAAGGTATCAAACATCTTGCTCGCTAAAAGAATGTTATTCGGAAGGTTGTATGTTTGCAATACTTTCACAAGAGTGTCATGTGTGTGTTTCTTTTGTGTTTTTTTTATGATAGGTGATCCATTAGAGTTAGAGATTTGACCTTTTATTTTGTAATCAACAATAAGGCCTACCAGCTCCTTGGCATTAATGGGTTCTTGAGATTGTGGTGAAACGTTTGTATAGTTTTCTAGGCTAAAGGAGATTTCATCTCCGTCAATATCCTGTTGCAAAAGGATCACGGGGAGGTTGTACTTGTCAATTTCTAATTGCAAACGTTTTCTTAACTCTTCTACTTCGATGGTGTCATATCCGAACAACCTAAACAGGTCGGCTTTTAGGAACGCCTTGGTAAAAGGGAATTCATTTTCATTCTTATTTGACTTTGTGCTTTTATTTTGTTCAAACAACAACTTGTTATCAATATGGTATTCGTTATGGGCATCCCAGAACTCAAGCAGTACTTTTATTTCATCCCCCTTGTAATAAAACGGGATAATGCGTTCTCCTAATTTATCATTAACTGATGCTGGCAGGAATTTGATATTTTCGCTATCGAGAGATTGCTCTGGTGAAAAACAATCCATCAACAGCATGATCCTATAAAACAACCGACACAAAATCCTTTCATCTTTATTTCTGTCAGAATCCTGATATCTTTTCCCTAATGAATCTCGGAAACTTGCAGAAATTTCCTTTTCAAAACCACCCAAAATAACCGCCTCATCAAAACGCTTGGAGATAACGATTCTGTATTTGGATAAAAAGCGGTTATAAAATGAGATGAATTCGCTGACAGCATCGACAATATCGTCGGCAAAAGAAAGGTAGGTTGCAATTTTCCTATTATCAAATTGTAATCCTTTCAGTTTGTTAATGCTCTCATCTAAACGCTCGTGTGCCTCTTTGAAGGAAGGGGCTACCAAAGGCGACAAAAGTTCGCTAAAATTCTTTTTGTCTATCTTTTTTATCTTTTCAAGGCTTTCCCATGTTGTTTTTATTCTACCGTAAAAACGGTCAGTGACACGACGCAGGAAAATGGGTAAAACCGCATAATTGACCATCCCATAATCTAGAGGAATTTGTAGATCGGCAATAGTTCCTTCTTGTCCATCCTTTTCGTTCTCCTTGTCGGTTAAGAAGGGAACAACTTCTATTTCCACTTTGTTACCTGCTATTGTGCAAGATTGGTCAGTACAATATTTCTCCTTTTTTACTTTGTGAATCACGCACAATCCAAGCAGAAAATCTTCGATGCATTTGCCTTCAATTCCTTTATTAATCTCAAGACTTCCATCTTCTTGCTTTGTTTGAAGAACATATTGAATCCCGGGCATCTTTCTTTCCTCTATTCCCCAATCCTGAATAGCTGCTTTAAATGGAGTGCAGAAGCTATACCTCTGTTCTTCCTTGATCTCTATCACCGATCCCTTGGAGGTTATGGCTTTCCCAGGATGAATAACGATCTCCCCCTTATCAGAACTTTCAAAATGGAAAGTCAGCCCATTAACGATGCCCTGTCCAAATAATAGACTTCGGGTCATTTTTTCTTGAGTATACAAGAATTCGAACGATTGGTTGAGATCATTGCTTGTTAGAATATTACCATCACAAAATATGGGGTATTCGTTGTGTTTCACTCCTTGATTAGTTCCTTCGTTTTCCATAGCCATTATTCTTTAATTGTTACTATCCCATTTATATGTCTCCCCTTTAAGCGTCGCATATCCCAAAAGTGTTTTATTTATGACTGTATCTTCTTTAATGCTAGTTGTATACGCTTCCCGATAAACATTGTTGAGCTGTGACAGGTTTTTGATGAATGTCTTTAGCTTTTCTTTCGTCAATAGATTTAATTCTGTATCGTTATACGATTTGTCTCTTATACTATCCAGAAAGATCTCGAAACTTTCTTCTAATTCCATCATTTGCAAAGGACCTATCCAACAAACTTTAACTGCAATGTGGGCAGGAAATTCTTCAATGATTGTATTTTCAACGATGTTTCTAAATTGGTGATTCTGTACAATGTCAAGCCATCCCGGGAGTGCCACTGTAACTTTCATTGAATAGGGATCTTTCGAATAATCAGTTCTATCATTGTCTCTATACTGATACAAGAAAGTTTCATTATCGATTGTGGTTGTCTCCTTGTCCTCTGAGGAGTCCTTGCCTTTAGTGACTTTCTCTTTTTTCGGTAAGAGCAAATTGTGTTCATACACATGAAGCCCAAAGGCTTCCGAAAAATCAGCCTTACGGTTATCAATAAAAACAATTCCATCCTTACTAGATTTTACCTTAGGATGCAGTTTCTTTTTCGGAGTGTATGATTTGAGTCCTAACTTGATGTACAAATTCCGCTCAATTGCATAGTAATTACCCTCGTCAAAATAATCTTCTTCAGATGCTTTTTTTAAGGAGAGTTTGGAGTGATAGTCAATTGCACCGTAACGCCAATATCCAAGAATGGGGAGTTTGTCCAGCATTGTGGATTTGTTGCAAATTAATTCATATCTATGATCTTCAGGGGGAGTGCTATTTGAGTTTTGCAAAATGTATTGCATGATAGAGTAATTTGTAAAATCCTCATTAAAACGGGCTAGCAAGCTGTTGAGTGCTTTGTCTTTTTGTTTGAGTTGCAATTCGGTATCAAAAACATCTTTGCGGAAAAAGGATTTATAACCAGAGCCTACAACTTTATCCAAATCGTCAACATCCGCATTCGTCAATATTCGATGCAAGTATTCTTGCTGCCTATCTTTCCATTCCCTCAGATCCTTTGACTTTTCCCATGACAACATGCGTTTTGCGCTATTCAACCGCATCAAAAAGTCGGCTAGCAGTTGGTCAAAGAACAACAAGTAACCCTTTAGTTGTAGTCGCTGGGCTTTTCGCAGATTCGATTCATCGTCGGAGATCTTTTCTTGTCCTACCATGTAAATGTCGGGTAAACTTTCTTGAACCGTGTAATACCTGTCGAGCTTTCTATTGCGGCTTATGTCTTTATCAAGTCTGTATTCATGTTCCTTTTCCGTCTCTGTTTTTTTCGGCAAGGCTGTGGAATTAGGAGAGGTGGTGAATCTAAAGTCGTTTAGCAGAAAATCAATTCTATTGCATGCTTTTGACTTTGATTCGGCATTGCCACCAAGGAGCCTAAAGGATTTTTTTTCTACAAACTCATTTTTAAGACTGATTTTATGCCGTTCTATTTCTACACAATCAATATCTTTGCTTTGAATGAAAAAACTTAAATGTCTTACCCCTTTCACTCCGTCAATCTGCATGATGATATTAATCATATCTGACACATATAGCGAATGGTTGTCTTCAAAATTCTCCATTTCGCTCATATCAACATATCCTCTTTTCGGGAGGGGGCCTGTAAAGATATCGGATATGGATTTCCCTTTTTGAAGCATTTCGTCTAACGAGTAAAGACGCAGATCGGGAGAAACGTACCACGACAAATTTTGGAGTATTTTTGACAGGATGGCATCGTAATTGCCATCTGTCTCAACTTCAATGTCTGCCTTAATTCCCACTGACACATGGCCAACATGGCTTATCAAATCAAAGTCCTCGCACAGGTTTCGATTTTTGTGAAGCAAGGCCGTTACTTCATCCAACACTTCTTCTTTTTTTTTCTCATCCTGCAAATCAACAAAGACGTCGTAAAAACCTTTTACTTCAATGTTGTGTTTTTCTCCTCCACGAATACCATCCAGTGTTATCTGTTTTGTTTTGGCCTTTAGCCAAATATTTTTGACGCCTTTGACATTCTCAAGGATAAGTTTTCTATAATCGTTTATTGTTAGTGGGGCTGTAGAAAGTACTTGATAAGGTTCATGAAACGCTTTTTCATACTGCGGGTTCTTCTCTCCCTCCTTCGTCAGTAAGTCACGAACGTCGAAAGTCATGCGGTATCCCAAATCCATGATTGAGAAACAAAGAATCTCCAGCAGGGTGATTCCCGGATCAGAAGCGTTGTAATCGTTCCAAATCTTTCCGCTCAACCTACTAATACGTTTAATTCCAACATCCCTAAGTGCTACAACATCCAGAACGGGACGTCTTTCGTTGTTTTCCAATTTACTATCCATTGTACACTATTGTAATATCATGATTTATAACTGATGTGAAGATTTCATGCTCTTTCTTATCGATCGTGCAGTCGGAAATGGAATATTCTTTCCCGTCCACTTCAATCTCTGCCGATACTACAAAATCGATATATTCCAAATTCTCAAGAAAGAAATAAATGTCAGCCACATTTTTCGAATTGTAAATTAAACTCTTCCTATATTTATCACCTCTTGAGCTCACCCAGGGCGAAATGAAATCTATTAAATCGCCATTAATCTTATCGCGATAGAACGTAATATCGGAAAAGCCTTTTTTCAGTTGAACCTTGCATTTAATCTTGATGGGTTTATATGAGAAATTCGAGACTTGAATATCGACATGTGGTGATGCTATTGTTTTTAGATAATTGTGAATTTCGTTTAGTATCTGCATTGGAACGATTGGTCTTAGTGCATTCTTCTGCACGAGAATATGCGTATTGGGGCTTACCAAAAGAAAAACGTTTCCGGGGGCAAATTCCAATTCAGAATCTTTGCTGTTTTCGTTCGCAATACGACTATGAGCTATACACAAGGCAAATGAAATCTGAGGAAAGGCTTCTAAGACAAGGTGCTCATAGTCCCAAGTAGAAGAAGCCCTATTTTTATGTCGTAGTCTTTCACTAATTCGGGTATAGAAATCTTTTTCATTTTCAGCTTCTTTGCCACCAAATGACGAGTATGGTTGTTCAACGGATTTGATTTCTGGATTTTTTTCCACGAATTTTTGGATCAATCTTTCTGGCAATCCTTTTTTTAAATGTGAGAGTTCATTGTTATCATCCTTAAATGTAGCCGTAACACAATTTGTGCGGGCATGAAGAATTTCAGGAAGTTTGCCTCCTTTTCCCCGAATCAATACTGCAAGCCAAACTGGGACATCGTCGGCAAACAAGGCTTCACGGGGAATGATGAAAGATAGGATTCCAGACTTACTGAAACTTGTAGTAGTGTCTCTCACAATCATATTGCTTTCAAAAGGAATCCATTTTCGACCATTAAAATAGCTCCAGAAATACCGATTGCCATTATCGAATGGATCGGGGTTGAAAATGTCAAAATAAACACTCACCTCACTGTCAGAGGTGGCATTGGCAAGAGAGATGTAATAATACTTCTCATTATTTGTTTCGGATTCTGCTGATAATTCCTTTGAAACAAGTGTTTGGAATAACAACCTTTCGGCGCGATCAATTTCGATATTTTGAAATGGGTGGATCGAAAACAACTGGTGTGTTTGTAAGCCTAGGGCTTCAGACAAAGTGTAATTAATCGATAGATTTTGGATCTCAGGCGTATAGGGCTTTTCGGGAACGGTTTTCTGTTCCTTAACTGACGTTTTGGTATTTTCCAACATCACTTTCCCTAGTAAAGTACCGAATATCGTATGACCATAATCAATGGAAGAAACAACTTGAACGAACCCAGATTTTGTTTGATTGGTGTAATCCCTTACCATCTCACGAATGCTATCGCCTTCATTGGTAAATTCTAGGTTTTCTAACCAATTGCCATTATTTAGGTACAATAAGCGACCAGGAAGTTTGGTCCTGCTAAACTTTGAGAAATTATTCTCTTTAAAACTCTTGTACAAATTCTTTTGCCTTTCACTTAACAAATCCCAGCCATCGTTGTAGGTTTGATAGTATTTCTCAATATCATCGGGGATGCCCTTCCATTTAATATTGACCTCAAAAGACTGGAGGTATTTGTTGAAAATCTTATTGTTCCCCATTAAGAAGCGAGAAGATTGCGGGATAGGGTTGGGTCCGAATGGCATAAACGGCATATCGCTATTCAACCTTCCATAATCATTGTAAAGCAATAGATCCTTTGAATCCTCAACGTTAACTTTTATCGAACTGATCAAATTTACGCCTAATGCAAACAGCTCTCTTCTATTTCCTTCGGCAATCGGTTCTCCCTTTGAAAAAACAAAACGCAAGACAGGGTCTTTGGCTTTAATGTGCATTTGATGCACCTCTTCGTCATAGATGGCGAATGAAGGCAATGCCTTGGTAGCTGTGATACTAACCCTCTCCTCTTTTGGATCGTATTTCATTGGAACAGGTTGCCAACCGAGGGGAGAAGAATACTCGACATTTGCATACGTATGAACTAGATGAGCACTTTTTTTATCGCAAAATTTGATTTCCAGTGTTCGCTTTCCATCCTTCAAATAGAACATTGGGGAGGAAATTGCAAAACCAATATCAGCAGGATGGGAGGCTTTATCGGTCAGTATATTGTCTTGTGTGGTGAAATCGAGGTAATTCTTGTTGTCTTTTTTGAAGGTTTTAATGCTCAATGTTTTGACTTGTTTGATCTCCGATTTGTTGACTGTCAAATCGAAGTCGGACACATACAGCCGTTTCTTCCCGTTTTTATCGTTGCCCCCTTCAAAAAGCGTTCCCTTGGGGATTTGTGTTTTAATCGACTTCTTATCAATTTGGAAAAACAAATACACCTTGTCGGGCACAGCCATATTACTTTCAAATCCAAGTATGTTTTTATAGTAATACTCTAAATGACGTTGGGAGAAACGATTCAGCTCGTCCTGCGCTATTCTGAAAACTTCGACAAAGGCTAAGTATAAAGCCAAATGGGGAGGAGCTTGGGCATTTTTCTCCCATTCATCTATCTTTTGAAAATCAACTTCGTGGTGAACATAATCATAAATGTCCTCAAAGAAAGCTTCCCAATTTCCGTCTTCAAGATGCTGTTCGTTGTAGTATTTTATATACGATGCCAACATTGCCGTTTGCTCTATAATATCGTTGGAAGAGCGTTCATCCAATTTGAAATAATTGGGATCCAACGCCTTGGGAAATCGCTCGTGCCTATAGGTTCCCTTATGATCGTTCAAATGGTTCATTTCTTTTGCCTTTTATTCTAAATACCCAACTCCGCTTTCTAAATAAAACGGGAACACCATGTTGTATTTTGTGTCGAACGCCTTGATGGTATAAGCCACCGATATTTCTACACAACCTTCTTGTTGATTGTTTTGAATATCAACCTGATCCACATCAACCCGGTACTCATTCTCGGTAATGGCTGTTTCTATCATTCTTTTCAATCGGATCCTATCTTTCGATATCACATTTCTCATAAAAGCAAAATCATTGATTTCCGTCCCAAAATTGGGGTGGAAGAACCTTTCACCCAATCTTGTTAGCACAATGACCTTAATGCTTTTAGCGATATTTTCCTCATTCTCTAGCATCTTGACACTTCTTGATGTCTTCGAAAATGTGGGTGGGAAGCTCCATCCTTTCCCTAAAAACTCATATAAGTTGTCATTATCTATCATGTCTATCCTCCAATTATTACCGAGGGACAACCAACTGCAGCGTTTGCTCCACACAAGCAAATGTCTGTTACGCGAATGGCTGGTTTACCACAAATCAACACTGATGTACTTCCGATTAAAAAAGGCGAGGAAGGAATATGTGGAGTTGCCGCCGTAGGCACTATCGCACAAGTGTGCATATCTCCCATCACCGCTGCGGGCATTCCTCCGATCATAACGGTTGGAGCCCCTGGTCCTGTTACGACCCCTCCATGTGTTGTCACATCTCCGACCCTTACTGCTGCTGCCATTATTTTTTTGATTAATTGATTTGTACTAACGCCCCTTTTACCACCATGATTCCCGAAGAAGACACTTCGGCATTTGCATTGCCTGAGGCTTTATACGATGCCGAAGCTTCCGCTGTTAGGTTCACGCCTTTCAGCGCCATATCCGATGTCGCTTCAAGGGACATCTTTCCAGCACTCTTGATCACTATACCTTGGTTGTCCATAACAATTTGATTCCCATTTGCATCACCAATCTCAATCTTTCCGTCTTTGTCGTTCAAAACAAGTTTATTATTTCCAGGTGTTTCAACGGTGATGATTTTATCCTCTTCGTTGACTTCCAACTTGACACCGCTTTTCAGATAAATGCCTTTTACATTATTATCATCACTTAGTGTCTGCGGCGAAGCCATTTTATTGCTATAAAGGGATCCTAACACAATTGGATTATTTGGATTTTGATCGACAAATCCTATGACCACCTCGTCATCAATTTCGGGAAAGCAAAAAACACCTCTTTTGTCTCCTGCGGTGGCTGTAGCATAGCGCGCCCATATTTCAGTGTTTTCGCCGTTAAAACAGGGAAGTGAGATTTTTATCCTGAAATCATCGGCGGGGTCTCCCTCCAACGCCACCACCTTTGCAACTTGCAACCCATGTGCTGCGGAAGAAAGCTCTGCAGCGGGTGCTGCATTAATATCATCATATGACCAGTAGTAGGAAGTTTCCTCCAACCCGAATCCAATGGTTGTATTCCAAGCTCCCTTTTCAAATTCAAATCCCACTTCAGTCACATAGGCATCACCGTTAAAGCTGTCCCCCAATCCGCTAAACTTGACGGTTTCTCCTGGTTTTATCTCACTTACACCAAATAGTCTTGCCTTGCCAATAATGCGTGATAGATTATTTCGCATGATAGTGGCATTGATTTTTTCTTCCACAACATCATTATCGACAAAATAGCTATTAATGTTCATGGTAAAGGTCTCGTTTTTAAGTTTGTCGGCCAACTGTTTGGTTTGCTGAGATCCTTGTTGGAAGTCGTTTGAAGCATTTTTTTTCTCCACCTCCTGCTTTTCTTGGCTGTTATAGTTCCATGAGAAGGCTTTATATTCCGAAAAAGCGGTACGCCCATCAAGTTGCGCATCAAAATCGACAATGGATTCATAACCATTGATTTCAAACTTCGCACTTTCGACCTTTGGTCTTTTGACTATGATTTTGTCATCATCAGTAAAAACCAGGAGCGCATTTGACTCTGCTTTAATGTTGATAAAATCCCAATCGCTGCAGTTGTATTGTGTGGCAATTTCGTTCTTATAGGATGTAGCCTCGACATCACAGTCTAACCCGTACTTATTGATTACCTCCTCAATCATTTCACTGTCTTTCATTTCTGAAAAGACATAGTTATATCGATTGAGAGTCATTTTATAGGCTTTGTTTTTGGCGGTAAGCGTCAAAAGTGATCTTTTATTCGATAGGCTAACTGACTTTTTTACAATCACTCCCTTAAATATACACCTCTCTCCATCATCGGCATAAATTTCCATTTCGCCACCGATGGAGATGTCTTGATTTTTATCATCGACAAAATCGTCATCTAGTAGACTCCCATAATGCAGAACGACTTCAGCTGTTGATATCTTGCAGAATCGCTTGTATGCAGAAATAGAAATCACATCTGCAACGTCTGCAACATCATTGTCATTAATCAGCACTTTAAACTCCAATGAAATCTTTTTGGCTTCTTCTATGTCGTTCATACTTCCTTATTTTACTAATTCCTATTATACCTTGATTTCTCTCCCGTCTTTTGTGGAATAATTCGCTTCAGAACTCGTATAAAGCGTATCTTGATTGTTTCCCCTTGCTGTTTCGATAGTATTGGGAGGACATTCGCAAACACAATTCGAAGGTTGGGTTGCCGTTGTCTTCTTGCGCTTCTTCCGAGGTGGGTTCGGCTTAGAAGCGTCATCGATAATGGTAGCGAAAGTGCAGGCAATCTTTGCTCTTAAAGTTTCGCCTCCTTTGGAGAATAAACTGTATTCGATTGTGATTGAGTTGGCTCGAACCGTCCAAAGATGAGTTCCATACTGTATTGCAACGGACTGAACAGGCTTCCCACTTGAAGTCTTGTACACCACTTCCAAAAATTCCTTGATCATTTCATCAACACTTTGAGAATCATGTCTCGTTTGAGATTTTGGAACTACATTCGTTCTATCCAAGTAAAAGGTGAATGATAAGGTCTCCTGTTTGCAGCTGTATGCATCCCCTTTGTTCTTTGACTTTGCCGAATTGTTGCTGGTTGTCTCTATGCCCAAAGCCCTGGAAATGCTTTCGGGATTAATCATCACGGTGAAATCAAGTTTCCCGTTCTCCGGTTTCTCCTTGGAGCCGTCAGCGTTTCTACTGAACACGAGACGTGCTATCTCTCCGCTCTTCTTTACACCACTTTCACTGCCTATTTCACTCATGACTTCTCAATTTATCTTTCTCGGTTGATTTTATTGATACTCACAATTTCCATGGGCTTTTTCAGAGCCAGGTACTCATCGTTTTCTGCTGGGACGTTGGGAACATCTTGCGAAAAGTTATCATCCTTTTCTATCCTGGCTCTAATGATCAATTCGTTTATTTTGATAGTCATATTTCCGTTGTTTTACTCATTTATGATTTACCATTGTATCCCTGATTCTCTAACAGATTCGATTGATAGAACCCCTAAGCTGTTGATGATAACCTTAAATGCTTTTCTCTAGAATCTTATTTAGTTCGTGTTTTACTATTTATGTTGTCAATATCTTCGGTTTCCGGTGATTTATACAAATGTATTTTGCTGTACGCAAGCTCAACGGTTTCAATAACGATTTCATTCTTGTTCGCGTCAAAGGAAGAGGCTTCAAATCTTACCGGATAAGCATTGGATATCTCCCATGACTTTATCATGGTATCATCTCCCCCAATCAATGAAACAATTATTGTGGCTGGGACGAATTCGAACTCATAAATGGCTTTTTTACACCAAGCAACAAATTCATTAGGATGGGGCAAGATCCCTTTTTTCAAAATCAAATTTGACAGTTTTACTGGTTTGGGCAACTTGTAAATCCAGTCGTTTTCCCCTCCACTCGATACCTCTTCGCATGGGATATCTACCCGAAGTCCGCTCACTTCGGAAAATGATACGTTGTCGGCTTTTAGTCCATCCACAAAATCAACTCTGAAACTAAACGCAGGGACTAAGGAATAAATCTCGTCTTCTTTTCTTTTTTTTGCCACAGCTTTTCTCAGAAAAATGATTATCACCAGCAATTGTCTCCGTCATCCCTCGCGAGGGATGACGGAGAAGTGTACATAATTGATTATTTGGCCTTTGGTCGAGACAATGTCAAGCCTTCGTGTGCCAACTCAATCGTTTCGATCAGCACTTCGTTACTAGTCGAATTGTAATTAGCATTATCCACCTTTACGGGAAATGCGTTTTGCAGTGTCCAAGTAATAACAGGTTCGTGCAATTCGTCCAATAGATTGATAACGACATTTTTACGCTCAATCTTATTCAGTTGAGCCTTGTTCCACCAATCGAATAGGCTATTGTCTTTAGCCATTGCGCCGCGTTTCAATGTAACGTTCCCATACTTTTTTAGTCCCGGCATTTTAATGGTAGAATACACTTTGCTATTGCCTTCCCGATACTCTATAACTTGATTTTCTACCGATAGTCCCGAAACCTCAGTAAATGGAACTGCCTCTTTTTCTTCTGCACTCCATCTCACTTCGAAGTGAAATGACGGTAATGGATAATTCGTTTCTTCCATAGTGATTATCTTCTATTATTAGTTGTTTATGATTCTTGTAATTTGTGTGAAAAACGAAGGATGATGAACTCGGCCGGACGAACTGCAGCCATCCCGATTTCCACGATGAGTCTGCCTTCCAATATGTCTTGTGCATCCATGGTGACATTCAAACCGCAATTGACATAGAAAGCCTGGTCGGGCGTAGCTCCTGCCAAACCTCCCGCACGCCAGATATTGGTAAGGAAGTTTTCGATCTGGCATTTGATTTTTGTCCATGTATTTTGGTTGTTAGGCGAAAAGACTGCCCATTCGGTGGATTCCTGCACACTTTCTTCAACATAGTTAAACAAACGTCTGACGGGAATATAACGCCATTCATTATCGTTGCCTTTTAATGTGCGTGCTCCCCATACCAAGATTCCCTTGCCGCTGAAAGCTCGTATGGCATTGATCGATTTCCCTGTGGGATGAACGTTCATTCCTTCTTGAACCTGGTTGTTGATCATTCGACTAACCCCCTTGACGGATGCGATGCCCATGTTAGCAGGTGCTTTCCAAACACCCGCAAAGTTGTCGTTCTGAGCATAAATCCCGGCAATAGCTCCACTTGGCGGCACAATAGAGGCCTTGGCTACCAAAGCTTTCTCATATTCTTCATAAAATGGAATAAATGGCTTCAGAGCATCTTCCTTGACCTGTTGATCTTTGTCGGTAGGATTAATCTTCAAAAGATAGTTTGACAAATAAAGGGAGTCGTCCTTGTTTATTTGCTCTACAACAAAGTCTTCAATGACTTTCTTTTGAAGGAAGGGGGCTGCTATTTCTTTTTTTCGAGCATCATCCAGACCTTCATCACCTACGGAAGGAGGGAGTTGGGAGAGGATGTACGCCTTCAATTCTTCCGAATTCGCTGATTTTAACGATTTGTATTTATCTTCACATTTCTTCTCCTTGTCTTTCAGCTCAATACCAAACTCTTTTGCCGGATCTCCACTGTTCCATATCTTTTTGACCGTCTCATAGTCGATATTGGCTGGTGAATAACAGGGCCTTAATTGCTTGTTCGTTTTCCCGTTTATGTGTTTTTGGATTTGCTGAGAATCCCACAAAGCACGATAGGCCGTCAAGCAAGATGAGATGTCGTTTTTAAACAGCTGCTCAAACAACTTTTGCGTATCTGAAGTCTTGTACTTTTCTTTCATGATAAGCCCAAGAATAGAAGAGAAGTCAAATCCGTTGTATGTATATGCTGTGGAAATATACGGATAGTACGCAGCTCCATATTCAAGCCCTTCGGTCTTAATACCATCTCTGAAAGCTTGGATCTGGTCGTCGGCATTTTCCTTCGAAAAGTCTTCCTTCACATCGAGAATGGCAAAACGGTCTTTCAAAGTTTTGCACTGCAACAGTGCCGCTACCTGTACCGAAGCCAGTTGGCTCGCATCCAAACAGGTTGCCGCATCGGGCATTACCAGCAAAGTGACTTCATCAATGTCTTCAAGTTTTTTCAGCCCTTTTGTGAATTCCTCGGAGGTTATATTTTTCGAATTATAGTCGCCAATGGAGACAATGTAACAAACACCGCCTCCGTTGTCGTAGAAGAGACGAATACTATCGTAGGTGACAAATTGATTGTTTGGCTCACCGTTACTAGACAATGTTAGTTGAGGAGCTTTACCGAAAAAGCGCTCAAACTCGAGTAAAGATCCGATCTTCTTTGGCTTGTTCTGTAAATCTGGGACAGAGATATCAGAATTGGACGACGAAAACTCGGTGTATCCTACGAAGCCGGGGATTGCCGTAGGGACATCCGCTACTGACTGGGGGAGCTTGGGGATTTCTTCCACATACACTCCGGGTGTTTTGTAACTTGCCATAATTACTTGATTTTTAATTGGTTAATATTGATTTGTAATGATTCCTTTTTCTGTTTGTTATTTTGATTTCAGCATCGCCTTTACGCTGTCGTACACCTCTTTCGAATTTACAACAATGACGGAACGATCTCCTTTTATCAGTTCAAAACTGTCGTTGGCCAATTGTTTTTTTTGAGCTTTTTCCGCCTCTATTTGAGCGGCGTCGGTGATGGTGGCATCCGATCCTTCAGGTAGCCGTCCGGGGGTAATGGGCTTTATCAAGCCGAGAACCTTCTGGATGGGCTTCATATCGGGGCCTGTCTGTGGTTCGGCAAAGGCTATTTCCCTTACCTTATACACGATACATGGGTATTGTTTGCCTCCTATGGTTTGCCATAGCGAATTGTGCTGGTCGAATGACAAGGTGTGGATGTCGAATACCAATTTGTCTAGCAATTCAAAGCCCTCGCCGAAGTCGTCCGACACAGTGCCATCTTCCTTTTTGAATCTGCCGAATACGTTTTTCTGTCTTAAACCGGCAATGATGCAAGAAATATGCTTCAGAGCCTCTTCATAAGGCGAACATGAGGATGCAATGAGTATATAAAGATTCAGATACAGCCTCGGGTTAACCTTGCGGTACCCCTCTACTTTGCTTGGGTTTTCCTTTTCGTAATAGGTTTGAAGGTAGTCGTTATTTTTTAGGGTCTTCTCCTCCTCGGCGTAGAGCAGTGACACATATACGCCCTCTTTCACATCGTCTTTTCCGATGCTGTCAAGGTAGGTCTCTACGTTCGGAGTGTTGAGCATCCCCTCAACCTTCTTTTTGATATATGTCAATGCTTGATATAGTGGCATGGAGGTGTTTTTAATTGTTAGTATGCAAATAAATAGCACAATAAGACATAAAAGTCAGGACTGTTGATTATCTTGGTCTTGATAATATCATTAATGCATTTTTCTTTATTATATATGTTTAGTGTGTTGAATATGTCGCAAAATACTTCTGCACGAGGAGGTATACCTTTTTCTGTTTCTTCGAAGTTGTCAATATATAGTTCTTCTCCACTATTGTGTAAAACAGAGTGAGCAAATTCATGAATTATAGCGTAAGCTCTATCCTTGTTTGTAAATCTATGTTCGAAAAACATATCTGATAATCCTATTTTTCCGTCTTTATTTACTCCATAAGTTTGCATTCTATTTTCGTTTGTTATCAACCTGATGTGTTTGAAATTATAAAAATCATATTTAGTAATTTCTGTTCTAATACAATCTAGGTTGTTAAATACTATGCTTAAGAAGTTCGGGCTACTTAGGATAGTAGTAACAAGGTTTCTGTAGTATTCTTTATCTCTTATGTGAGATGAGTACAGTTCAGACTCTTCATCTTCTTTTTGTCGTAGTATTTCTTTAATATTTTCAAATCCTGTCTCTTCGTCAATGCAATACTTGAGCCAGTATTGGGTTTTATGAATTAAGTAAACAGCGGTGATCATTGAATTCTGAATCATGAACATCATTCCATTGTTTTTTAAAGCAGAATTTTTAAAGTCTTCTTTTGGGTCTATATTATTATTATAACGTCTAACTTCCTGCTCTTCCATCCATTTATCGTAATTAGTAGTTATTTTATCTTGGTCTTTTTTTGTGCCTTCATTAACTATTTTGTCTTCCTCGTTCTCTTCTTCCTCTCTCCCTACCTTTCCACTCTGCTGAACCACGTGCGTAAGCTCATGGGCTATTAGGTGTTGTCCTGCGGTAGTATCGGGGCTATACTGCCCGCGGTTGAAGTATATGTCGTTGCCGTAGGTAAAGGCTTTGGCTCTTAGGTCGTTGCTCATAGCTTCGGCCGCAGAGCCTGTGTGCAGGCGCACTCTGGAGAAGTCTGTCTCGAAACCGCTCTCCATTTGCGATCGTAGTGCCGTAGGCATCGGATGCCCTCCTCCCCGCGAGGCGTGTATGCCACTCTCTGTGGCGCTATCCACAGCGACTCCGGAGGTAGAGCTACTTGCACGACGAGAAATCAAAGGGGGGAGTACGGAGCTAGTGGAGGGCATCTCTGTGGGTAGCCCGCTATACGCCTTTCGCATCACAAAGTCTGCCATACGGTCGGCTTCACGCTCGTAACTATCCCCGGGTGTGGTCAGCTCTAATTTTGGTTGTACGATGGTTTGTTGAGAGGGGGCATTAATGCCTTCTTTCACGCCTTTGTGCTTTCTGCCTGCATGATCGCCTTTCACACCACTTTTATGGGTAACCCCGGAATTACTTTGGATAATATCTTTCATTGTACTGATCCTTTCCTTTTATGTGTAACTCTTATCGTGTGTTCATGATATGGATGGACTTAAACTTTCATTGCGAAAGATCAGAATTTAGCCAAAACAGAGAGACAAGCAGATACAATACCATCTGATTCTATGTTATTTTATTTAGGGAGTGTGTTTATGATCATTTTTCTAGTATCTGTTTGTTGTGAAAATCACAGTCATGGCTGTATGGGAGCGAAAATATACTCTACTGAGTTTAAGAATATCCCCTCCTTCTTCCAAGATTTCTTATACTCCTTCGGCTATTCATAGGCAATTTCATACTCTTTTTATTGTCGTTAATTGCTACCCCTCCAGTGATAACTACTATCAGTTTTGTGTATTCATTAATCAGAACCCTACAAGAAGAATAAAACCCTTCTTGTCACTCAACAATAAAGCCCCTCCTAGACTTTATTTATATGGATATCAGACGATCGTGGTAACGCTATCCTTATATCCTACCCTCGTGCCGTAAAGATACAACATTAAAATCAATATAAGGCTACTTTATCTGTTTTTTTTAATGTACAGATTCCAGTATCAAGTGCAAAGGGATCGAAAAAGAGGTGATAGAGCTTCATTTGGGGATTTTGAGTCCGGATTTTTCTAGCTTTCTTGTTTTGTAGTATCCTAATATTCCGTATTTGTTCAAGAATAAAGATCCTTTAGGAATGCCACAGGCAGCGTAAGGAAGACTTCTCGTTGATGAGGTTCAATGATAAGTTTCATATCGCGAAACCAAGGAAGAGAAAGAAGCATACGGAGAGATGGAGCCCCCCCTCGTATCCCGGCTTCCTTGTTGCTCTGTTAGTGTCTAGAAAAGTGTGTAAGGGTAGTGTCTTAGGATGGAGCTCGTTGTCACTATTTTGCCTTTAGATGTTGTTCCCTCGGTACTCTCTGAGAGCTTCCCGATCCTTAAAAAGAGGGAGCGATCTTGCGGATGGGCTTTTCTCCACAGCCCTCCCCTCGAAAAAGCCCCTTCTCGGTCGAGGAGAGTGCTCCCCTCATCTCGTGTCAACCTCCAAAGATGAGAGCCTTGGGGGCTTACGGAGCTTTTCGGGCACTGGCTGATTTCTTTTTATTTTTAGGGCAGTAAGAGGGAGGAGTACTGCCTGAAAAGTTTTTCGTTTTAGCCCTAAATCCTGTAAAATCTCAGGCTGAACCTCTTCAGCATTTCAGCTAACTTTCCCAGCCCTCTCCCCGAAGGGAGTTCCCTAACGCACAAAAAGGGTAAAAAGAAAGGCGCCCATCAATGAGCACCTTTTCTTTTAGGTGTTGTGTCACTACCGGTTGTAATTAGAAATTACTTTCCGATGCAACATCATTACCCCTCTATCACTTAGGCGATTAGCCATTTAATCGGTACAAGGCACCCTGAAATAAATGAAAAATCAGTTTTATCTAACTGTTTTATAGGTGGTTATGTGCTTGTACCGCATGGCTTAGTTCTCACTCTTTCAATCTTCTTTTTGTCGGTGTTACCTGTTAGTCAGCTAATTACAATACCTCCCATTTGTTTTTAGCACGCTTGCTCACTACAAAAGTACCCTTTTCGGAGCATATCAAAGCAAAATGATGCAAGGAAAATATCATAGTCCTCCTTATTGGGTATAATTCCTTCTTTCATTGAAATAATATCCCCGAAAGGGTATAATTGATTTTTTATTCCTTATATTTGCTACCGATAAGGTATATAATGACTTTGAATGGAAGAGTGTAGTGTACATATTCTCAGTCATTATTCATAATCAACTCAAGAGATGATATACAATAATTATGGATGAAAATCTACGACAATTAGCAGAGAGCATACTCACAGATCTCACCCAAGATGCTCCGATAGCAAATACCATGCTGAAGGCCAAAGTCTTTGCATCCAAGAAGAATGATAAGGATTTACTGTCTTGGATAGAGCATGAATTGAATGGATATGAGGAGAACCTTCCGAAATACAGATTACTTGATGCTGGGGTAAAGGTGGATATACATTGTGGATTCCAAGAAGTACTGGGCTATAACTACCCTGTGGGCATGGTAAAAGACGAGAAAGTCAGAGAGCGCTTGTTGCATCTACCTATCCATGGATCAATATCTGAAGTTGAAGAGCTCAGTACGAAGTCTGGTGAAGGAACCATACACATTGATATACCGATAGAAATATGGTATCATCACATGAGACACTGCATCAACGGCGATATCCAGCGAGCATATCAATTTGCTACAGTGGCCTCTGTCAAGCAAATCATGGTAAAAATAAAGTCTTTATTGATAGATTATTTCCTCAAAATAGACAAGGGAGAGTCGCTTTCCTTCCTCTCACTCATAAAAAAAGAAACGCCAACAATGCAGATAATAGCAGGAATCGTAAACACCGGCTCGGGGAATGTAACAGCAAATGGTGCAACCATAATATCTGGTGCCAATATCAGCATAAACAAAGATAATCTTCCAGAGTTACAACGTATCTTGTCGTGCATTGAAGAAATAATGAAATCTCTTAATTCGGACGACTATAAAGAGATATCGGAAGAGTTGAAAACTGAAATAGAAAAGGATAGCCCTTCACGGAATATCATCAAAAGAGGGCTTCAAGCCATTAATGGCATAGCATCTGGCATCGTTTCTGGAGTAATAGCTAATCAGGTCTCGCCACTCGTGACATCGGCAATAGCATTATTATAGACTCAAAAGAATATCCCCGAAAAGGGGTATAATACATTTATATTCCTTATATTTGCCACTGATAAGGTATATAATGACTTTCTCGGAGTGAGCCGTGCATAGTGATATGCCTTGAATATGTACCCCAAAGAGGCAAAACGGGTACGTATCCTTGGGACGTGTACCCGAAAACGGCATTTTGGGTACATATTCAGAGTATGGGACTTCAAGTAATTGATATAAATGATGCAAGCAAAGACAATCATAGCGCAGTATGTGAAAGAGATGCGCAAGAAATATAAACTAACACAAGTAGACCTCTCCGAGAAAGCAGGAGTGGGGCTACGCTTTGTGCGTGAACTAGAGCAAGGCAAGACCACGCTTCGCCTCGACAAGATCAATAAAGTATTCGAACTCTTCGGCTCGGAGTGTGGTCCTGTGCCGATTAAACGAGATGGAGATGACGTATGAAACAGGCTATTGTTTATTGGAAGACGCTCAAAGCTGGCATCCTCACAGAAAGTGATGAGGGTTATTCCTTTGCTTACGACAAGGACTATCTGACTATGCCCGAAGCTCAGGGTATAAGCCTAACAATGCCTTTGCGAGAAGAGCCTTTCCAAAGCAATACACTTCATCCATTCTTTGACGGACTTATTCCTGAGGGATGGCTGTTAGATATTGCTCAGAAAAATTGGAAGATAGACGCAAGGGATCGAATGGCATTACTATTGGCTTGTTGCCGTGACTGTATTGGAGCGGTAAGTATCGAACCCCTAAATACGACTGAAGATGAAGAATAGATGCCTATACTGCTACGAGCCTTTGGTCGATGGAGAGGTGGATTATCATGCCAAGTGTTGTCGCAAATTGTTTGGAACGAGCCAAGCTCCAATATTGCCTTATACGAGTAGTGAAGTACGAGCATTGGCTGACGAGGTTGTTCGTTCGCAGACCACAGTAACAGGAGTACAACCCAAGCTATCTCTCGACTTTGATCAGATGAGCAATTCGCCCAAGCGATTTACCATTGTGGGTTTGTGGGGTCGGTTTATTCTTAAACCTCAAACAGAGCGTTATCCGCATCTCCCCGAGTTGGAAGATGTGTCGATGCACCTTGCCGAGATTGCCAAGATTGAAACAGTTCCTCATGGACTGATGCGATTTAGCGATGGCGAACTATGCTATATCACTCGTCGCATAGACCGAACAGAGCAGGGCGAAAAACTCCCAATGGAAGATATGTGTCAGCTCTCAGAGCGTTTGACGGAGTATAAATACAAAGGTTCACACGAGCAGATAGCCAAACTCATCTCCAAGTATAGCTCTGTGCCTAAACTTGACCTTGTCAAGTATTGGGAGCAGGTACTTTTTTCGTGGCTGATAGGTAATGCGGATATGCACCTCAAGAATTACTCGCTCTATGCGCCAATGGGCAACGAATATCAACTCACTCCAGCCTATGATCTGTTGTCTACGGCTCTCGTTATTCCCGAGGATACAGAAGAACTTGCACTGACCCTCTGTGGCAAAAAGCGCAAACTCACCCGCCAACACTTCCTCGAAGCAATGATAGCCTCAGGTCTGGATGAAAAAGTGTGCGACAACATCTTTGCTCGCTTTGGGCGCATCCTCCCCGAATGGGAAGCCTGCATCCGCCAGAGTTTTCTTCCTAAGAAAATGCAGGATCAGTACGTAGAATTAATACAAAAGAGATCCTGGCCTTCCAGTGGTTGCAAACTTTCATAATTTCTATATAAGCAGGAAAGTCTTGAGTGAAAAATGATAAAATATCAGAATGTTAAACAAATGACAGAAGAAGAATTGAAACATAGAATAGAACAATATCGTTCTGATTATTCTGAACGATGCGAACCTATTCATATTAACTTTCGGCAGCTTGTGCCAGAACTCAACAATAACGAAAGGTACTCTCATTTAATTCATTCATATCCTGCAAAGCTGTTGACTAATATCCCATATTTTTTTCTACAAACTGATTATTTCTGTCCAAAAGAGGGAATCGTACTTGATCCTTTTTGTGGTACAGGGACAGTTATGCTAGAATCGAACATTTCTGGAAGAAAAGCTCTTGGTGCTGACGCAAATCCATTGGCTGTACTGATATCACAAGTGAAGACAACATATGTCCCTTCGAATGAACTGCAGGCCACATTGAGTTCGGTGATGACAAGTGCCAGAAGGAGTAATACTGAAATTACCTTTAGTACAAAAAATATTGAGCGATGGTTTTCATCAAGTACCATTCAACAATTAGCCAGACTGGAAGAAGCTATCAGTAAAATTGGTAATGAGAAACAAAGACGTTTTTTTATGCTTACCTTTTCAAGCATAGTCAAAAAGGTAAGCTTTGCTGATCCAAGTATCTCTGTTCCTGTTAAGTTGAATCCAGAAAGATTGGCAAAAAACTCAACTCGTAAGAAAGCAGCTACATTTAAGTTGAAGACACTTCAATGTATTGATGTGTTTGAAAAATTTGAAACGATATGCAAACTCAATATAAAGCGTATAGAATCATTGGCAACTATCAAGGAAAAGGGTATAACAACAGAGATTATCTCACATGATGCCCGTAAGCTGACTGAGACTTACGGTAAAAGTGAAATACTGGAGGATGAGAGTGTGGATCTTATTCTTACTTCTCCTCCATATGCAGGTGCTCAAAAGTATATCCGTTCATCATGGTTAAATCTTTATTGGCTTGGCAGAAAGTTGCCAGAGGAAATTCGCTTGCTCAAAAATAAGAACATTGGACGTGAAGATTATCATAGAGCAGAATTTAAAAAGAAAATTAAAACTAATATACCAGCTGCTGATACTGTGCTACAATCCCTTTATAAGGAAGGTAAATATGAGCGAGCATATATTGTGGGTAACTATTTGAACGAGATGAAACTTGCATTAGACGAGAGTGTACGTGTGTTGAAGAAGGATGGTTATATGATAATAGTCATTGGCAATAATACGGTTTGTAACCGTCCGTTTGACACTCAAGACTATCTTACTACATATTTACAGATAAAAGGCATGCATCTGGAGTTTAAACTGATTGACGATATTAAATCGTATGGTTTGATGACAAAAAGGAATAAAACAGCTAGTACAATAACGAGTGAATGGATATTGGTATTTAAGAAGTAAAATAATGATACATACTGATTACGATAGGCAAATAGAAATCCTAAACTCCACATTATGGGAATCACGAGCATTGAGGCCTAGGATTGATGAATGGCTTAATAATTTTGAGACCGATGAAGAGAAAGAATATGCATTGTATATGCTTTCTCGACTTATGTTTTTTAATTCCTCAAATATTCGTCAACTTTTGAAATCACTATATCGAGATCTTTTTCAATATCCAATTGTCGAGGATACACGTAGAACTAATGCTGATACATTGGACGCAAACTTGATAGAGGATTTATATCGGGAGGAGCTCAACCGTACCAGATTTTTGGGCGTTGGTAATCCTTCTGAAAGCGGTGTGCATTTACTGTATTATTTTCGACAAGAAAACAGAATATCAAAAGATCTCTTTGTAAATACAGATGATTTGGTGATTTATGAAAAGGATGGGAATGGTAATCTTCAACCCAAGTTGAGAGAGAAATACAAGGAGGTAAAGAGATTTGTTTTTATTGATGACCTTTGTGGATCAGGAGATCAAGCCACCAATAATACTTCGAATGTACATAGGTGCGTTACTAATCTTCGTTTTTTTGCTAAGGAGGCGAAAATATCCTATCTAATGCTTTTTGGTACGACAAAAGGTATAGAGGTTGTTAGAAATAGTGGCCTTTATGATGATGCGCAAGCTGTAGTAGAACTAGATGAAAGTTACAAGTGTTTCGGCGATAAGTCAAGGTACTTTAATGATGGTATTCATAAAAGAGATGTTGCAGAAGGAATAGCACATCGGTATGGCCGTCAAATTTGGGATAAATATTTATCTCTTTTGGGAAAAGATAAAGCCGTTCGCGAAAAAATTGCAGATGAGTTTGCACTTGGTTTTAAAAATAGTCAGCTACTCATAAGCATGCACCATAATACGCCAGATAATACGCTTCCAATAATTTGGTTTGATGAAGAAGATAGTATTTGGATACCGATTTTTAAACGCTATAATAAAGTATATTGAGTTATGATTAAGAACCCTTTCGATGTCACAAAAGCGGTAGACTATACCAATGACGATATTTATAAGTATTGGGTAGATCTTGATAAAGAAAACCATGGTTTCAATACTTTGATTGAACCAGAGTCTCTTATGCCTAAGATTATAGTCGGAAGTAAAGGTAGTGGCAAAACTCATGTGATGAAATATTTCTCCTATGAGTTGCAGAAAATTCGTTGCAAAGCAGAATCCAATACAATGCAAATGGGATTAGCCAATGAGAAATTCATCGGTATATATATTCGCTGCAGTGGCTTCAACTCTGATAAATTTAGCGGGAAGAACATATCTGATGATATGTGGGCTCTTCTATATTCTTATTTCTGGGAACTATGGATTGGTGAAAGATTGCTTGATGTCCTTATTGACTTGCAAGAGAATGGCTCATTGGGGGATGTTGATGAGTCATCAATCGTTAGTGACATATTAGAAATATTTTTAAAACCTAAAGACGGAATTTATTCATTCAAAGAATTAAATGCGTACTTCCTTGAACTTCAAAGAAATGTTGACTACCAAGTTCAGAACTTTATGTTCCTGGGGCAGGATAAACCTGATGTGGAAATCCTTTTATCTCATTCTAGTTTGACATACGGTATTCCAGCATTGCTAAGATCAAAAGTAAAGTTCTTCAGCAATAAATATATCCTGTATCTTATCGATGAAATGGAGAATTTCTCTGTTACTCAGCAGCAGTTGATACAAACATTGATAAGAGAAAAGCCTGTAGCTTGCACATTTAGAATTGGGACTCGACCATATGGCATTAGAACACTTAAAACTCTTAAAGGAGTGGAGGAAAATCGTGATGGTTCAGAATTTAAAGGCGTGGTTTTAGATGAATTTCTCCGTGACTATAAGGGGTATCGTCAGTATGTAACAAGCATTCTTGAAAATAGATTATATAATAGTGGCATCTCTCTTGCGAAAAATTTCAAGATTTCGGAACTTATTGAAGAACAAACAAACGATGATATTATCCGTGCCGTTGCTGAGAAAAAAGATAAGCAAAGTAGATCGGCTCTTGCCTATCTGGATACAAATATCAAGAAACTTAATATCGATGATGATGCTGCTAAAATAATCATGGACAATATTTCCTTTCCTGATGATATTCTATTAGAAAGAACCAGTATCATGCTGATGTATAGAGCCATAAAAAAATGGAAGCGAAACGATTCCTTAGACGATTTAATTAAATCGTCCAAAGAAATACGTGATTCAGCAAAGCGTTATTACGAAAATAAGGATAAAGACACGCAACATGCAAGAGTCCTTGAAAAATATAAAAAGGATCTTATAGATAGCTTAGCAAGAGAAGGAAGAGTGGAGATTCCTTACAATGGTATTGATAAGTTGATTGATCTGTCATGTGGTACTCCTCGTACTATTCTTTGCTTACTTAAAGCCGCGTTTAATAACCAATATTATAATACAGGGAAGATTCCTTTTGAGGAAGGACGAAAACTTTCCATACGCTCTCAGCGCATAGGTATAGAGAGCACATACGATTGGTTCTTTGAAGAGAATAGAATACCATCACAGGACAAAGTGCATGCTACAGATGCAATTATGAGAATAGGAAACTATTTGAGAAAGGCTCGTTTTTCAGATGTTCCACCTCAATGCAGTATTAATATCTTCACATTGAATGCAAGCGAATTATCAGAACCAGCACGTCAGATATTTGAGATCCTTGTAAGCTATTCATATATCGTGCAGACTGACGAACGTAGACAAATTAACTCAGACAATAAAACTCATGTATATACATTGAATACAATTTTATATCCTAAATATGAGTTAGCGTTAGCGAAAAGAGGTGCGGTAAATTTTACAGCAGAAATAGCTGAACTTTTTTTCAATCTTACGATGAAGGATAAGTATGATGATTATGTAGCTACAAGACTGAAGGGATATAATTTCCCATTTAACATAAACATGGAAGAAGTACAATCTAAATCTCTATTTGATTTTAAAGACCAATGAATTATTCCTATTTTTATAAGAGCAACTATAAGAATGTAGCAGAGCTTAAATTGCTGCCTAAATATGATTTATTTATCTCAAGTTACGTAAATTCACATCGAGTAATTGAGCCCTCAGAACATATTCCAGCAGACCGAAAGGTTTGGTTCTTTTCTGCTGAGGATGGTCCTGATTTATTTCTATTTGGAAAAGAGAAAATCAAGATAAGTGCTAATGAAGACTATGCAACATTTATGCAGGCACTTAAAGATTTTAAGTTGATAGGTAAACGTATATGTGTTGATGCAACGGGATTTAAAATCCCATATCTAATGTATCTTATGAGATGTATGGTTGCATTTAAAATCAAAAAGTTTGATATTATCTATACAGAACCAACTTTGTACAGAGAAGCCGAAAATACTCGATTCTCAGATATATTTAACGAGGTAAAGCTAATTGAGGGAATGAAAGGGCTTAATACATCCCGCAATGATAATGATCTCTTAATAATTGCAGCAGGATATGATCATAGCCGTATTGCAGATGTCGCTAATGACCGTAAGAGTTGTAAGAAGAAGGTCCTTCTATTTGGTTTCCCAGCTGTTAGTCCAGGTATGTTTCAAGAAAATATTCTTCGTGCGTATAAAGCTGAGGAAGCAATTGCTACAGAGTGCTTTAAAGATATGGATTCTAATATCTATGCACCAGCTTATGACCCATTTGTTACAGCTCAGGCTATCAATGAATATATTCAGAGACAACAAAATAGCAGTCATAAGAATTTTACAAGTATCTATTTAGCTCCACTTTCAACAAAACCACATGCTATTGGTATGGCTCTTTACTTTCTTTGGGAACTGGGTTGGGAGAAAAGTATCAATCTTATCTACCCTTTTTGTCAACAATACATTGTAGATAATTCCGATGGCATTGCCCGAGTTTGGAGATACGAGATAGAATTACCTACTTAATATAAGTATTGTGTATACTTGAATAGCTTTGCCCCAAAAATACTATATCAAAATAACTCCCCACTCATTAAGCAATCGCTCGTGAGTGGGGATCTTTACTTATTTAGCCTCATAGATATTTCTGCCCATTCCTTAGATAGCTGTTGTTGTTTGATTTGCAGTTCGGCTTGGCGTTGGACTGCGAGTTCGTAATTGCTGACTTGGTGGCGTAGTTGGTGAATGGAGTCGGAGGAGTCTTCGGAAGAGAAGAGACTGTCGAGATGGGCGATAGTGGGGCTATTATAGCCTTGCTCCATACGTATGATGCGGTAGCGGAGAGCATAGCTTTCGAGAGTCTGATTGGCATTGCGAAGATACACTGCCCAGCCGATAGTGCAAGTGAGGAGAATGATTGATATACCCCAGATGAGCCACTCCATCCATCGCTTGACATCAAAGAGGTAGTACTTCTTGATCTCTGGAGGAGATTGAGTTTCTTGGATTTTCTCGGATAGAGAGGCAATGTTTTCGGCTTGTTGCTCTTGAGTCTTTGTGATGTCATCTTTGATTTCTCGGATTCGTTTACCAAGGACGATAGCGACATCTGTTAGTTCATTCTTGAATTTGCCATCTATCTCAATCTTTTGCCCGATGAGGCGTGCTACATCCGTAAGAGAGATGCCGTCCTCTTCTGATGATGTAGTTGTTGAGATTGGTTGAGATGCAAGGTTGGAGATACTCGTTTTGAGTTCTCTGTTCTGTTGCTTGATTTCCTCGAGTACTTCTAGGAGGATGTTCATTTGGTCGTTCATAATCTTCTACGTTTTAGTTTCTTATTAGCTTGATTTCTTAGTTTACGTTGGAATACGAGTTCTGCGACATCTACGGCAGGCGCATTGCTATCGAAAAGACCCTCGCCAAGGTCTTCTATGGCTTCACCCAGCTCTCCGATAAAACTTTCTGTTTCAGAAGAGGGGTGAGGCGAAGAAAGAGCTTGCTTTGCATTCTGTTCTAAAGCAAAGGTGAGTTTGGAGTAGCTACATGAGCGGTCGATGTGTGAACCACTAAAACTTACGCCATCTTTGCTGAAGAGTATGCCCTCTACCTGATCGCTCTGTCCTTTTGTCTTGAATTGTATGTCTATCCCTTGGCGTTTCAGAGCGGAAGAGAGTTCGTCCCAATTCTGGCATCGAGGTAATACGGCTCTGATAGTATCGAAGATTTCATACCGAAGTCGGTCATTCCCTCGAAGCCTATGACGTTTTACTGCCTCTTTTCCTTCGCCCCATTTCAACTGGTTAGCCTCGGTGATTTCTTTGCAGATCTTTGTTGAGCGATACTTCTCGTTGCTGTCGGAAATTGTTTTCCCGTTGTTGTCTATACGATTGATACAGATGTGTACGTGGGGATGCTCTCTGTCGAGGTGGTGCACAATGAGGTACTGAGTATCTCCGTAGCCCATTTTCTGCAAGTATTGTAGTGCTAAGTTATTCATCGTCTGGTCGTCCAGTCGTCCAGCATCTTCAGCCGAGAAACTCAGGATGGTATGACAGACAGGCTTCTTCACATTAGGACGCATTGAGGCTTGTAGTGCAAAGTCGTTGGCTATCTCGTGAGACGAAGCATCCCTCCTAACTCCTTCTGCATAGAGAACTCTCGCTTTTCCCTCTTGCTTCCCGAGGACATAGGCAAGCACTCCAGAAAAGGATGTTCCTTTGATTATCTTGACTATCATGATTTCAGAGCTTTGAGCTGTTCATCAACTAAAAGCTTGAGCATTCGTAACTCAGTCGGTATGGTAGAGATCCCAAAAGTGTGAAGGCGATGAGCAATTTGGTTGATGTTGTTTGCTATGCCTGAGAGCTGGCGTATCTCTCGCATCTGCTCAGGCGTAACTCTGGGCTTGATGGAACTTTCTGAGATGAGCATTCTCAGAAATTCATTCTTATTGATACCAGCCTCTGAGGCTTTACTTTTGAGGGTGAAGTACTCCATCGTATTCAGTTTGAGTAGGACGGAATAGCTTCTCTTCTCGGATAGTTTTTTAGTGGGGCGTCCCCCTTTCTTTTTGTCTTCTGTTGTCATTGTTTCTTTCGTTTTTATTGATGAGACCATCGGGATTATTTCGCCTTGTTTGATGGGCGTTGAGTAGGTTTTGGGTTACCCAAAACACAAACTTGCTTCTCTACCTATGCAGTCTTCTCTTCTGTGGAAGAGGTTGTGCCAATCTTTGCTCTTTCACGACCTGAAGCCCGAGTTTATCAACCAAAAGTTGGAGGTTGGGATTTTGCCGAATGAGGTCTTTCAGCACACTAGTTTGTGTTTTGATTTGGAGGAGATAATCGGCAATATCGCAGCCAGCTTGCTGGTCTTGAAGAGGAGCGTGTTTCTCCAAATAATCAAAGAGCTGCACCTCCATTCCGAGGCTCTGCATCATCTTTAGTTTCTCTTGCCAATAGTCCGTTGCTCCGAGGTCGGGAAAGAGAACTACCTGACGCCCGAAGAGGGGGACGAGATTGCTGCTTTTGAAACATCCATGCTTTCCGCTAGTTGCCAGCCACAGATATTGAGGTAGATAATGAGAGGCAATAAGTGCCGTCTTTTCGCTCTCAACCAGAGCGATTGGTTTCTGCTTGTCGGCATCAAGAAGATGTTCTCCGAAAAAGCATTGACTAAGGTTGTAGTTTGGAGATTTGAGCAGACTATGTACCCATGTGATGTGGTTGAAAGGTTGCTTTACTCGCTTGCCAGTCTCTGGATTGTAGAGCATAATCTTGCCTGTTCTGACTCTTCCGATAGTGTCTATCTGCCAGAATATGGTTGCCCCTTCCCAATGTTTAGATGTGCCAACGTGATAACGATGTACCAATTGGAGTGCTTCGTCCTCTCCAAGTTGTTCGGAAAGAAAGCAATAGAGGTTGTTATGCTTATATCCTCTCAAGGTCTGCTCCATCGTTGTTTTCTCAATGAAGGATGGCGGTAGAATGATTGGTGTCGGTTTGTAGTCGGTACTATCAGACGAATACAACTCTTCTTTTGCTAATGGATGCTCGGCAAAGTAATCTTTGGGTGTAAAGTGGTAGCCACAACGCTGTTCGTGGTCGCAACGTCCTACGTTGTCAGGGAACTCGATTTTTTCCTCCGTGTCTATGTAGCGAGCGAAACATCTGGGGCGTTCGCACGCTGGGCAGGTATGGCGTGTGCGCACACCCTTATATGGTTCTAATTTGAATCTATAATTGCTCATTGATAAATTTGATTTGAATAGCACACTATCTGCACTTTGTACACTTTCGGGTTAATAAGGAATAGGGAAATGCTGATAATGCAGAAAGTGCGCTGGGTTAAACATTGAGTTTATGGTAAAGTCCGTGTCGCTCCTTAGCAAAGAGGTGTCCGATATTGCGACTGAGAAAATCCTTAAAAGCCCTCTCTTTCATCCCCAAGCGCTCGGCAATACTCAGGGCTTCGGCAGTCTGAAAAGATGCTGGCAGTTCGGCAAGGAGTTGTTGCTGTTGCTGAGTGAGCTGAACACCTGCAATCTCTGAGTGCACCTGCTGTGCCGAGTGGCGAAAATACTCGGTAAGAGTGATGGCACGCTCCACAGAAACAAGGTCAATCTCGGTCTTATCTCCCTCGGAACACGCCCAACGAGCCATTTGGATGATAAGGCAAAAGCGAATAACATACACTTCCAACTTACAGTAGACCCCGACGAGAGTTTCGTTGGGTTCGGTATCGCAAAGCTTGGCATGCTCCTCTTGCCACATATAAAGTCTAGCCTTAGCATCTTCGGCAAAGGGGATAATCTCAGAAAGGAGTTCGCCCTCTTCGTCTTTGGAGCAAGGCATCTCAATAAGTTGCTGAATGATACTCGCCCATCGTCCTTCAGTGCTTTCGGGAAGTTCTGTTTTGCTCCATCGTGCTTTCTGCTGTAGGTTGGGTATCACAAAAAGAATACGATCTATAAAGCCGTTACTGGAGCGTTCTCCTTTGGATAGCTCTCCGAGGATCTTCTTTTGGATGGTGCCTACAACAGAGATAAAGGGACGCTTGATAAAGATGGAACTCCGATTTCCCTTGCGATCACTGATGGTTGCCTTGGCACTGAACACAGAGAGCCAAAACTGCTCCTCGGAACCGCTATTGTAGCGATTGAAGTTCTTGAACCAAGCCGAGAGTTCATCCGTCCACAAGCAAAGACCTCGCTTATTCTGAGCATGGATAAAACTCAAACCTTCGGGTGTGATATCGGAGACGATAAATCTTCTTCGTATCGGTTCTGTAGGTTGCTCTGAATGACCAGCCTCTATACGCTCCTTACGGCTCATCCGTACAACCTTGTCGTACTCAGAGTAGGCTTGTTCGTAGAGTTTATTCTCTTGATAGTCAAAATCAAGAAAGGGCTTCATCGCAAAGCTAAGCGGATGACTTTTGTTCGTGCCAGGGCGTCCAACTAGTGCTACATAAAGCATTGCACTCTCTTGCCACCCTCGTTTGAATTGGACGAGGTGTGTATTCCCGATGCCTACAGCGATAGCCACCAGCATTGCCGATGCGATATAGTCAATAGGAAAACCTTGACACTCGTGGACATCAGCAATGATGTTTCGTATCTCAGAGGGAAAGATACCAATGGGGAAAGCAGAGTCTGAGAATGACAACCCCAATTCGATGGCTTTATCCAGCAGGACTTCTGGCACGATTGTTTGTTCTTCCATAGCCCATTATCCTTTGAATGATTTAGGCTTGTGTCGGACGCCTGCTCTTATTGAGGCTAATTGTTCTTCCGAAGAGGGCGTATAAGTGATGCCTTTACGTCCGCTTTCTACCCATTGCAGTAGCTCTTCTTTGTAGAAATAGAGCTTCTTACCTCGTTTGTAAGCAGGAATAATCCCCTTACGGACGAGAGCATAGATAGTCGGTTTTGCTTTTTGAATGACTTCGCACGCTTCATCTATACCAATGAGAGACTTCTCTTCAGGTATAGGCGGACGCAGTGCCGAAACCATCTCTTTGATGGCGGAGACCTGTTCGGTCAGATACGTTACCGCTTCAGGTAACTTGTCGAATGTAATTTCTTTGTCCATGTTCGCAAATAAATTTGTGCAGGTTGCCCTGCGGGTTTCTGATTATTTGCGAGCAAAGGAAATCGGTGTTCTCTCGGTGCGCTACAACACCTTCAAGTAACTTTTGGATAACTTTCTAATGGGGTTGAATGCTCATCAATGACAAGGTCTTTACAGAGATGAATAAGGTATTTCCCCTCTGTATTGGTGAGCTTTCATTGGATAGAACTCACCTCTACATCTTTCAAGGTATGGGCAAAAGTGTGTTTGAGGAAAAGGGCTATATCCTCTCTTTTCTTTCCGAAAGGGCGAGATATGTTCCATCCGAAGTGCATTAGATCAATGCTTTTGAGTTGGGAGGATACTTTGATGTTTTGGCTATTCTCTACGCTCCATTCAGAGGATAGATAGTGAATGATCTGTTCGCAAAGTTTTGTCAGCTCTTCCTCGCTCATATAGGCTGCAAGTGTCCTTTGGGTATAGGAGGTGACGACTTCCATTTTCTTTTGCTCTTCTCTTGCCTTTACTTGAAAAGCCTCTTGACGAAACTGTTCATAGTTGGAGGGCAATGGAGAGGGAATAATTGTCTTCGGAGGTTCGATGAGCGCTCTCTCTTTAGATTTGAAGATATGCCAGAAGAAATCTTCTAACAATGATTGTACCGCCAGAAAGAGCAAAAATAAGACAACGGAACAAATAAGGAAAACGCAGAACGCAGTAAAGCCGTCTGCTCCACAACTCAAAGTAGTGGAACGAACGGCAAGGGAAAATAGGACAATACTCCCGAGGGTGATTGTTTGAGGAATATAGTTATCGTTAGTGCTTGATGGCTTCATACTTATCTATGCTTTGGTGCAAACATAGACAAGTATTCATCACCATTCATTACTTAGGGAAATAGCAGGAACTATAGGGAAAAGGAAGTAAATACAAGTTTCACTTTAGGGAAATCTTCTCAGCTGTTTCACGCTTTTTCGAGTTCACAAGGTCGGCATAGATTTGGGTTGTGGAGACGTTCTTGTGCGTTAGCATCTTGGACACGGTGTAGATATCTGTACCTAATGAAATTTGTATCACGGCGTAGGAGTGGCGAAAGCAATGAAAAGTGATATGCTTCGTAATCCCAGCCTGCTTAATCCATTTTTTCAAAGGGTAATTGATCATACTTCGCTGCAAGCCTTTGAAGACTTTACCTGATGATGGCTCTCCACATAGTTCATAGGCTTCATAACTGATTGGGAGAGTAGCTTCGGTAGAGGTTTTCTGTGTCCTGATGCGGATGCAATAGCCTTGGTCAGGAGCAAGAGTGAAATCTTCCCATCGGAGATTAAGAATATCGCTGATGCGTAGCCCCGTAAGGCAAGAGAAGAGAGAAGCTCTTTTCAGAACATCATGCTCACAGGGCGTCTGAGCGAGTATCTTCACTTCATCAAGTGTCAAATACTCTTTCTTGACCTCCTTGGCCTCTATCTTATCTAAAAAGTCATTGATATTCTCTCTTAGCCATTTGTCTCGGTACGCAATCTTCAGTAGTCCCCTAAAAGTGGAATAGTAGCCAGATGCAGAGTTTGTAGAGACTTTCCCTTTTCGTTTGAGTTGCTTGGCATTCAATAGATACTCTCGAAAGCCTTGGCATAGCTCTATCGTTATGTCTCCAAAAGTGCAATGTCCTTGTACATAGTTGTAAAAATGTTGGTAAACAATACGCCATTTTTGGTCTTTCTTTCGGCACATTTTTAAGAAGTATGCAAGGAAGTCGGTTTTCATTTTAGTTCGATCGAGAAAGCCAAACTCTTCATTGATAAGCGACTGTACACGGATACATCGGATAGCCTCCGCCTTGTTCAACATATCCATATTAAACTCTCGCTCCATCTCATTCTTAGGATGGGCGTAGATATAGATGCCGAGATACTCCCGACGGCTCATTTGCATGGTTTCGGGATTGCGTACAGCCGGGTAATAATCCAGATACAGTGATATTTTGTCATTTCGAATAGCTCTCTGTCGGAGCGTTACTTTGGGACAAGTATGTCTCATACAATTGTTGATTAGAGGGTTATATTTATTGATTCAGTTGCAAAAGAATAAGGTGATAAGAGGGTGCCCTACACCACCGACAAATAACTTATCGAGTGATGCTGGGAGGTTTAAGAACTTCGTCCAATTCTTGTTGAGAAATGAGGATGTTCCGACCCTGCTTCACCTTAGAAACATTATAGTGTTTGGTATAGTGATAGAGTTGGTCTCGAGTAAGCCCAAACTTTTCCATAGCTTCCCGAACGGTATAGTAGCTTGGAGCGGCTTCATCAAGAACTCCTTTAGCAGCTTCGACATGTTTGGTAGAATAGTAGCTTTTACCCTTAACTTTCTTCCTGGGGATGTTATGATCAGAGACGAAGTTGTAAACGGCTGTAAGCGTCATATCGAACCTTTCTTGTATCTCCACGGCTGTACACCATTCTTCGATATGAGGAGCAGGAGCCTGTTTAGCAAAATAGGCATCGATGTGTCGTTTGCTCCAATAGGTCTTCCCTCGGTTATGGGTACGAGGGATATTCTCTCGCTTAGCTATCGCAAAGAGAGCTGCACGAGAAATGTCGTAGGTATCGCATACCTCTTCGGTTGTATATAGTTCAGTGATTACAATCGCATCTCGGGGCTGTCGCTTCTCATAAGGTCGCTCCGCCAGCATCTGTTCTATGTCTTCACGCCTCACAACAGAAAGACGGTTTGTTATCTTGGAGGCTCTGAGGCGACCAGCATAGATGTGCTCGTATATAGTCTGTCGAGCGACACCGAGCAACCTTCCTGCTTCTGAGATTTTGAGGTAAGGACGATCTATAATGTCCTTGACTTTTTTCTCTTGTTCTGCTGTTTCAATAGTACGTGTTTTCGCCTCTCGCTTCATTTGCTTATAGGCTCTACTATTGCAGGTGTGCGAACAATATCTTGTACTTTCCTTGTGAGCGTAAAACTCTGAATTACAATACTCACAGATTTTCTTGATTGGGATTTTGCTTCCTGCCATATCACTTATTATTTCGCCGTTATTGGTCCACTATCGTCAATTATTGTCAGCCATTGTCCACTTTGTCCAGTATCTCGGTATATACGAGAGAGGCTGGAGGATTGGAGAGCTACGTGCGGTACAAATAAGGTACAAAAATGAGCGAAAGAACGGCTCCGAATGACGCCTAACGAACAGAAAGGGCAAAAAGAAAGGCGCTCATAATGAACGCCTTTTCGATATTAGGTGATATATGATTATTGGTTGTAATCAGAAATTATTTGCCGATGCAGAAGTGAGCGAATATGGAGTGGAGCACCTCCTCTCCGGTGATGGTGTGACCCGTTATTTCGCCGAGTGCCTCGAGCACGCAACGGAGGTCCAGAGTGATAAAGTCGGCCGATACGTTGGTATCCAGAGCCTCCAGCACAGTCCGAAGATGGGTGGCTGCCTTCTCTAGGGCGTGCAGGTGCCGTTCGTTTGTAATCAACGTTTCCTCTTCGGTATTGCCTTCTTGTATTCCGCTTTTCTCCAGAAGCAGCTCTTGTAACTCCCCCAGCCCACGACCCTCTTTTGCCGATAGTAGGACGGGCGTCTGCCGGAATGCTGTGCTAACCTCTGCGGCTAACGCCTCCCGCTCTTCCTCAGTTAGAAGGTCAATTTTGTTGAGGAGGACGAGTCGATGCTCGGAGGATAGCGGCAGAGAGGCGAGTTGCTCTAGAGATGAACTTACTCCCTCTTTCTGTACACGTAATGCATCCAGGAGGATAAGGCTGAGGGCGGCATCTTCTGCCTTTTGTAGTGCTCGCTTTATTCCCAGCTGCTCAATAGGGTCTTGGGTGTGGCGCAGTCCTGCTGTATCTATGATGCGGAATAGCACTCCCTTTATCACCAGTCTCTCTTCGATGCTATCGCGAGTGGTGCCCTCTATATCGCTTACAATGGCGCGATCCTCTCCCAGTAGGGCGTTGAGTAGTGTGCTTTTACCCGTATTGGGTTGGCCGATAATGGCAATAGGGATGCCCTCTTTGAGGTGTTTCCCTTGTGTAAAACTGCCGATGAGTTGCCCGATGCGTTGTTGGATAGCGGTGGCAAGAGTGCGTAATGCTTGGCGATCGGCAAACTCTACATCCTCTTCGCTGAAGTCCAATTCAAGCTCGAGTAGCGAGGCAAATTCGAGTAACTGATCGTGCAGGGAGCCCAATTCCTGACTTAGCTTCCCCCTTAATTGCTGTAAGGCAAGGCGGTGTTGGGCGGCACTCTCGGCTGCGATCACATCCGCAACGGCTTCCGCTTCGGCTAGATCTCTATGGCCATTGAGATAGCTCCTGAGGGTGTATTCTCCCGGTTGTGCCGGTCGGCATCCCTCTGCCACAAGCCATCGCAGGAGCGTTTGTACGATGTAGGGGGAGGCGTGGCAGGATATTTCCACGAGGTCCTCACCCGTATAGGAGTTGGGCGCCTGGTAATAGGTCGCCACTACTTCGTCTAGGATCTCTCCCGAGCGGCTTATCGTTCCGTAGTAGGCATGGCGGGGAGTCCAACTATCTCTATGGGGAGAGAAAATTTGTTGGAGGCAGGGGAGGGCCTGATTGCCTGATACACGGATGAGGGCAATGCCCCCGCCCCGCCCCGAGGCAAGGGCGCAAATGGTGGATTCGTCGGTGAGATGATCTAGATTCATGAGGCTTGGGAGAGAAGCGAATCAATGCGTTGCTGCGCTAGGGGATGCACGAGTGTGGGGGCAATAGAGACCAAGGGCTCTAGCACAAAGAGGCGCTTGAGCATCTGAGGGTGGGGGATTTGGAGCCGATCACCTTGGTCTATGATCTCTTGATTGTACAGGAGAATGTCAATATCGATGGGGCGATCTTGGTAGGGCTCGTGGGGGAGATGCTTGTGCCTACGCCCCAGAGCTTGCTCTATGGCTTGCGTCCGAGAGAGCAGTTCGAGAGGCGTGAGAGGCGTGTATACAGCTACTGCCGTATTGAGAAAAGGGTACGGAGAGCTAAAGCCCCAAGGCTCGGTTTCTATGTACCGAGCAATGGATGCAATAGAGCCTATTTCGTCTCTTATCTTACGGATAGCAAGCGATAGCAACTCCCATCTCTCGCCTTGATTGCTCCCGAGAGATAGGTAAACCAAACTGAGCGGAGCCGACTTCTCCATCAAAGATCCCCTTTCTACTTAAATAATAAGCATGGCATCGCCATAGGCTCCGAAGCGGTACTTCTCTTGCTTTGCCACTTCGTAGGCGTTCATAATGTTTTGGTACCCTGCCACAGCGGCTGCGTTCATGAGAAGGAGCGATTGCGGCATGTGGAAGTTGGTTATGAGCGATGTTACAAATTCGATAGGGTAGGGAGGATAGATGTACTTATTGGTCCAGCCATCGAATTCCTTTACATATCCATCGGTGCTTACGGCGGTTTCGAGGGCACGAAGTACGGAAGTACCTACTGCTACGATATGCTTTCCTTCGTCACGGGCTTTGCGAGTAATTTCGCAGCATTCGGGCCCGATAAACATCTGTTCGTTGTTCTTTTTGTGCTTAGATAGGTCTTCGATGTCTTGATTTTCGAAGTTGCCCAACCCATTGTGTAGGGTAAGGTACGCAAGACGGCAATCGGCAATTTCTAGGCGTTTGAGTAGCTCGCGACTGAAGTGCAACCCTGCCGCAGGAGCAATAACAGCCCCCTCTTCGCTGGCATAGATGGTTTGGAAGCGCTCCAAATCTTCTTCGGTTGCATCCCGCTCCATGTACTTAGGCAGAGGAGCTTCGCCTAGAGCGTAGAGGTACGACTTGAACTCTTCGTGAGAGCCATCGTAGAGGAATCTGAGGGTACGTCCGCCATTGATTGTATTGTCGATAACCTCAGCCATGAGACCATCATCGGGACCAAAGTAGAGTTTGTTCCCTATACGGATCTTACGAGCGGGGTCTACAAGTACATCCCATAGCTTGATTTGGGGATTGAGTTCTCTCAGGAGAAAGACTTCTATCTTGGCATTGGTCTTCTCTTTTTTGCCGTAGAGGCGAGCCGGTATTACTTTCGTATTGTTGAAGACGAAGGTATCACCTTTTCCGAAGTATTTGAGGATGTCTTTGAAAATACCATGTTCGATAGAGCCATCTTTGCGATGTAAAATCATAAGACGGGACTCGTCTCGGTGCTCTACCGGATGTGAGGCGATTAATTCCTGGGGAAGATCGAAGTCGAACTCAGAAAGTTTCATAGCTATCTTAGTATTTAATCATTATCAATATAGGGGGAGCAGAGGGGAAATTAGCCTTTCTACTCCTTTTAGTTTGAGAGGCAGATACTACTTTGAAGATGGGGAGACAATGGGGTCGAATCCCTCTTCGTTTAGTTCTGCATGGGCTAGAAAATCGGGCAACTCTGCCAGTGTGAGACTATCCTCTACCCGTACATTGCCCAGCTGCGTGCGCCGTAGAGCGGTGAGGTAGGCGCCACTTTGGAGCCTCTCCCCGAGGTCTCTAGCGAGAGAGCGGATGTAAGTGCCTTTGCCACAGCTAATCCGTAAAGTTGCATAGGGAGGTTCGAAACTTACGACCTCTAGCTCGTGAATCGTAATGGGTTTGCCCTCCAGTTGGCAATCCTTTCCTTTACGTGCAAGGTCGTATGCACGTTTGCCCCCAACGGAGACGGCCGAAAATATAGGGGGGACTTGCAGCGTCGTGCCAAGGAACTCCCGAAGAGCCTCCTCCAGCATGCCCTGAGTTATATGCTCATAAGGATAATGGGCATCTTCGGGGTGCTCAAGATCGAAAGATGGGGTAGTGGCTCCAAATTTGAGGGTGGCTACATACTCTTTTCTGTTGAGCATTAGTTGCTCTATTTGTTTGGTGGCTCGCCCCGTACAGAGGAGGAGCAGGCCGGTTGCCTTGGGATCTAATGTACCTGTATGCCCTACCTTGATTTTCTTTAGTCCAACGGTTTGCTTCACCACGATGCGGAAGCGATTTACCACATCGAACGAAGTCCAATCAAGGGGTTTGTCTACGGCAATGATACTACCCATCCTGAGGGTAAGGGGTGCGATCGGTTTTCCATATTGCGTCCGAGTATGCAGTACGATTTCGCTCATCTTTGCGCTATGCCCTCCTTAATCAATCGTAAGTTCTACCCCACAAGTTAGTAGGGTGAGGATGAGAATCCCCACGACAATACGATAGTATCCGAATACCTTAAATCCATAGCGTGTGAGGAAGTTGATGAAGAATCGTATAGCTACAAGAGCGAGAAGGAAGGCTACTACATTGCCAATAAGCAGGGTTTGCCAGTTCTCGGCAAAGATGGCTGAGCCAAAGCCTTTGTAGAGTTTATAGGCTTTGAGTAGGGTAGCGCCAAACATGGTGGGGACGGCCAAAAAGAAAGAAAATTCGGCAGCCGTTCTGCGACTCAGCCCCTGTTGCTGCCCTCCTACGATAGTTGCCATGGAGCGAGATACCCCCGGTATCATGGCAATACATTGGAAAAATCCGATCCAAAGAGCATTCCCAAAGGTTATCTTCTCCCCTTGAGATTTACTGAATATACGGTCTACAAATACCATGAGTACTCCGCCGAGGAGCAGCATCGTTGCTACTACCCAAACACTGCCTAGTAGGGCGTCGATTTGCTTTTCCAGCAGTAACCCTAGCACCGCAGCGGGGAGGCATCCCACAGCGAGTTTGAGGTAGAAGAGGAAGAAGTCTTTCCAACGAGTGGATTTATCTCCGCTTGCGCCCATCTGTTGCGCCCCGGGAACGAAGAACCTACGCCAGTAGAGAACAACTACGGATAGTATGGCTCCGAATTGAATCATAACCGTAAAGGCACGGCTATAATCGGTACTCTGCATCCCAAGGAGCCCTTGGGTGAAGATCATATGCCCCGTAGAGGAGATTGGTAAAAACTCTGTAAGCCCCTCTACAATGGCAAGGACAATAGACTCTAAAATAGTCATTGGCGAGGTGTTTCTTCGGATTTATCTTCCTTTTTCTTGTCTTGCCTCATGATGGCGTAGATCATAAGTACAAACCCTATAAGGCATACTGCAGGTGCTATTACAATGCGACGAGCAGAGAATATAGCCGGGTTAAAGCTGATGCCATCTTCAGAACCTCCTCCCATCATTAGGATAAAGCCTATAGCCACGAGGGCTACAGATGCGAGCATCAGCACGTAATTCTTCTTGCCAAAAATCATATATTGTATGGATTGATATTTAGGGAGATGCTTTTCTCTTTCGGATAACTTGCCCTCTCTCTTACGAGGAGTTGTGCGGAGCGAATGAGAGAAGCTACTCCCTTATATTTTGTTGATTTCTTCTTTAGCTTAACACCATGCGGCCACCATCCATTCGGATGTAACGGCGGGTGGCAAAGAGTGCCGTGATAAGGGATAGGAGCATCCCGAGAAGGGGAAGAGCAATCATCACAACGGCACAATGTAGGTTAGAGATATAGCTTGTGGCTTGCTGCATGTAACGATCTGTCCCCCAGAGAGAAGCAAGCAGCAGAGCTACTGCGATACAGCCCCCCCACAATCCATTCATCAAGCTATAGAGCAAAAAGGGACGGCATATAAAACCAAATTTTGCCCCTACCAACGTCATAGAACGAATCAAAAAACGTTTGGTGTAGATCATGAGGTGGGTAGTATTGTTTACCTGTACAATAGCCATCAGGAGTAAAAGCCCTATCAAAAGTAAAAGGAGGTAGGATACTTTGGTCATCCTCTTGTCTACCGTAGAGAACATGTCTAGGCGATAGGAGAGCTGATCCACTCCATTTATCGATGCTATGTAGGCATCAACCAAAGGCAGGCTGTCGGGGTCTGTATATTCAGCTTTTAGGTGTAATTCGATAGAGGGGAGTAGGGGGTTGTGCCCAAGTACCAGTTCCGGATTTTCTCCTAACTCCTCTTCCAGCTCTTTAGCTGCCTCTGCCGGAGATATGTAGCGTACCTCTTTGATATATTTATGTTGAGCTAATTCTTGGCTCAAGGCTTCTGCCTTCTCGCCCTCCATCTCCTTATCAAGATTGATGGTGAACGTCAGCCCCTCGCGCATTTCGCGCTCCATCCCCTTTTGTATCGACTCAAGAACACCAACCCAACCTAGGATAAAGAGGGGGATGGCAATACTTATGATAGCAATAAATCGAGTGTGAAATGAATACTTCCTCTTCTTGGGATGTGACATATAACTAGGCTTTTCTTACTCCGTCTATCTCTATTTCTGTTTGGTAAATTTGCTCCTACATGAGACTGAGTTTCCGCAAACAAACGCTCATTTTAGTGCATAACTTCACCGCCTACAAAGTTACTATCTTTTCGTGATTCAGGCAATTTTGCTCCCTTGTAACTGCTCCGATGGAGCTTTCTTAGGTTTGTAGTGCTTTATTTGCGTATGGCTAGCCGATCCAAAAAAAATCTCCGGAGGGAAAGAAATAGGTTCGATTTCCTTCTCCTCCGGAGGTAATGCTTAGGTATTGCTACCTCTAGTGTTTTGTGTTTAATCGATTGATCCTTATTGCTTTATTAGACTATAGGAACGTGTCATAAAGTCGTGTAGACGCTCGCCAGAGAGCAAGCCACGACTAAGAAGAGCGAGGTCCCAAAGTTGAGCAAGCTGTGGGGCTCCCTCTGCAAATGACTTAATAAGAGAGGTAAGTTGCTCGCTCTTTTCGTCGATTTCTTTCGTGATATTGCTTCGGCGAGTGCGCAGATCCTCAGCGATATCCTCCTCTTTCTTATCTCCGATCTCCTTCACTACTTCGGCACGTTCGTTGTTGAGTTTCTTCAAATCCTCTTGGAGAGACCGGAGAGAGTCCTTTGAGCTGCTCTTTAGCTCCGTGAGAAGCGAGCGCACGATAGGATGAGAAGCATTGACCACGAGGTTAAATGAATCGGGCAAAGTGCCGTAGAAAGCCATCCCTTGTTGGAATTTGCTCATGTCCTTCATACGCCTGATCCATTCTCCTTGGATGAGCTCAACCGGTAAGGCTGTAGCGGAGGCTGCCTCTTTCGCCGTTACCTGTACGTGGAAGGTACGTCCCTCTTCTTGCGGAGCCGTTTGAGTGAATAACTTATTGATAAGCTCTTCATCTTGCTGCTCGAGAGGCTCGTTGTTTGTCTCCTCTTTTACGATGAGTCGGTCTATGGTGTCGCTATCCACACGAGCAAAATGTACCTTCTCTTGCTTCTGTTCCAGCATATTCATGAGGGGGAGCGCAAGAGGTCCATCCATCACAATTACGCTGTAGCCCTTGTCGGTAGCCGCACGCATAGATAGGAATTGCTCCTCTTTATTCGTTGTGTAGAGTATGCAGAGATTCCCGTCTTTGTCGGTTTGTTGGCTTTCGATCAGCGTGCGATATTCATCGAAGGTGAAGTATTTGTTGTCGCAATCTTGGAAGAGCATAGAGGGGAAGAGACGCTCGTATGCTTTATCGTCGGTGAGCATCCCGTAATGCACGAATAGCCCGATAGAATTCCATTTTTCCTCATACCCCTTGCGGTCGTTCTGGAATAATTCTGCCAGCTTATCAGATACCTTTTTGCTGATGTGCCGTGCGATCTTTTGAGCATTGGCATCATTTTGCAAATAGGAACGGCTTACGTTTAGAGGAATATCGGGAGAGTCTATTACCCCTTCGAGTAGCGTGAGCCACTCGGGTACGATGTCTTCTACATGGTCGGTAACGAAGACCTGATTGCAGAACAGCTTAATTCTATTCTTTTGTAGCTCTACATTTGGTTTAATATCAGGGAAAAAGAGTACCCCTTTTAGGGTGAAAGGGTAGTCTACATTTAGGTGAATCCAAAAGAGAGGTTCGTCAGAAGTGGGGTAGAGTGAGCGGTAAAATTCTTTATAATCCTCCTCTTTGAGATCGTTGGGAGTACGCACCCAGAGAGGGTTGGTATCGTTGATTTGATTATCCTCATCGGTGGGTACCATCTTGCCATCCTTCCATTCTTCCTTTTTACCAAATAGGATTGGGATGGGAAGGAAGCGGCAATACTTATCGAGTAGAGCTCCTATTTTTTCTTTTTCTAGGAAGGCAAGGCTATCTTCGTCTACGTGAAGTGTGATGGAGGTGCCTCGTTCGGTACGACTAGAAGGAGTCAAAGTATATTCCGGAGATCCATCACAAGACCAATGAACTGCCTCTGCTCCGGGCTGATAGGAAAGCGTATCAATCTCTACAGTATGTGCTACCATAAAGGCCGAATAGAACCCTAGACCAAAGTGCCCGATGATGGCGGCTTCGCTCCCCTCGTACTTCTTCAGAAACTCCTCAGCCCCACTGAAGGCAATCTGATTGATGTAGCGGTCAATTTCGTCTTGGGTCATACCTACTCCCCGATCCGTGATGGTAATGGTCTTGGCTTCCTTATCTAAATCAACGCGCACGGAGAGATTTCCTAATTCGCCTACACTAGTATCGGTACGTGCAATAGTGGTGAGTTTGGTAGTGGCATCTACAGCATTCGATACCAATTCTCTCAAAAAGATATCATGCTCACTATAGAGAAACTTTTTGATGATGGGGAATATATTCTCACTTGTTACCCCAATTTGACCTGTTGTTGCCATGTTATTTTGACGACTGATTGTTTGTTGATTTTCTAGATTATTGAGTAACCTCTACGGGTTCGAGTACCTCCTGTCGTGAGGGTACTTTAGCTTTTAGAGATCCATCCTCCAATACGAATTCTACACAATCTCCTTGTGAGATTGTGCCATCGAGTATCAGATCTGTGAACTTATCTTCGATCTCGGTTTGTAGGAGACGCTTCAGGGGGCGTACTCCATAGAGAGGGTCAAAGCCTTTTTTGGCAAGCCAGCGCTTAGCCTCCATGGATATTTCAAAGCTATAATGCTCTCGTGCTACGCGTTGTTGCAAGACGGCAAGTTCGTTTTCGACGATGCGTAGAAGAGCATCCTCGCTGAGGTGAGAGAAATGAATTACGGCATCAAGGCGGTTGAGGAACTCCGGACTAAAAGTGCGTTTGAGTTCCTTATCGATGATGTTTTGTGTGTACTCCGAAGCGGATTCGGGCGTCATCTCAGATTCTGCTCGGAACCCCAATGCAGATCGGAACTCTGAGACCCGACGGCTTCCCACATTCCCCGTCATGATGATTACGGTATTCTTGAAGTCTACCTTACGTCCGAGGCTGTCTGTTAATGCCCCTTCGTCCAAAACTTGGAGCAGCATGTTGAATACTTCGGGATGTGCTTTCTCTACTTCGTCGAGCAGGACAACGGAATAGGGTTTCCGTCTTACTTTCTCTGTTAGTTGTCCCCCCTCCTCATAACCTACATACCCCGGAGGGGCACCTACTAGACGAGAGGTGGTAAACTTCTCGGAGTATTCGCTCATATCCAATCGGATAAGAGCATCCTCATCCCCAAACAATTGCTCTGCGAGTTTCTTTGCAAGGAACGTTTTCCCAATCCCGGTGGATCCCAAAAATAGGAAACTCCCGATGGGTCGCTTTTCATTGCGTAGACCTAGCCGATTTCGTTGGATGGCTCGCGATACTTTGTCAATAGCTTCGTCTTGTCCGATAACAATGCTACTGAGGGTATCCTTTAGTGCCTTTAGTCGTTCCGTTTCTGCCTTGGCAATACGCTCTGCAGGGACGCCTGTGATGAGAGCTACGGTCTGAGCAATGTGATCTGAAGTGATTGTCGATTCCGATCCTTTTTCTCCATCTTCGGAAGAGAGCTGCTCCATGCGAGCAAGCATATCGCGCTCCTTTTCGCGCCAAGAGGCGGCAAGTTCGTAATTAGATGCCTTAACGGCCGCTATCCTTTGTTCCTTATAGTATTGGCATCTCTCCTCCAGCTCTTTTGCTTTTTCGGAGGGTTCGCTATTATTTGCATGCATTCGAGCCCCGGCTTCGTCTATTGCGTCTATTGCCTTATCGGGGAAATATCGATCGGAAATATAACGATCTGTAAGTTCTACAGCACTCTGTAGAGCCTCATCCGTATAGTGTACTCTGTGGTATTTTTCGTAGATACCTTTGATATTCCTTAGGATGTTGAGGGTCTCTTCGGGGGTGGTGGGGTTGACAATAATCTTTTGGAATCGTCTCTCTAGTGCCCCATCTTTCTCAATGCTCTTGCTATACTCAGCAAGCGTAGTTGCCCCGATGCAGCGAATCTCTCCTCGGGAGAGTGCCGGCTTGAGTATATTGGCCATATCCATACTCCCTTGGGTAGAGCCGGCTCCTATTATGGTGTGGATCTCGTCGATGAACAAGATAATTTCGGGATGCTCTTTGAGCTCCTTTACGACGGATTTTAATCGCTCCTCAAACTGACCTCTGTACGAAGTGCCCGCAACGAGTAGCGCTGTATCTAGGGAGATGATGCGCTTATCGTGTAGGATATGAGGAGTTGTACGGTCGTAAATGCGTTGGGCTAATCCTTCTACAATGGCACTCTTGCCCACTCCCGGCTCTCCGATTAATACCGGATTGCTTTTCTTGAGACGGCATAGGATCTGGATAAGCCGCTCCACTTCCTGCTCTCGCCCAATCATGGGATCTAATTTGCCCATTTGTGCCAGCTTTGTTAGGTCTGTACCAAATGTCGATAGGGCCTTCAGTTGTGGGTCTTTGTGCCTGTCTCTCTCGGATGGTGATGCCGAAGAGGATTTGCCTGCACCCTCGTTGTTATTATCAGGTAGGGACTCCCCAAAGTCTTCTTGACTGATACCATCCACGAGCTTTGTGTCTTCTTGGTATGGATCCATCCCTCTGAGGAGGTCTGTTTGCTCTATATTATTGTAGTCCATAATGCACTTCATCTCATTATTTGTTTCAGACTCTTGCGAAAGGCAAGAGCTGTCTCGGAGGAAAATACTCTCGAGTGTATCTAATTATAGGGAGAATATACAAACACTGTGCCAAAAGACAACCTGTCATCCCCTCAGAGGTTAAGGTATAGATACCAAGAAGGGCAACCAACTCAAGCCTTGAGTGGTTGCCCTTCTTGCTAATGTAAATCCGAAAGATCCTCTCTTGTTACCTCTTTCCCCTCTATCTCGCCATTTCAAGAAGGCTACAAGAGTAGGGTACTATGCGTACCAAGGGGAGAGAATCTCCGTTATAGAGTTTATTTTACCTTCTCTACGATAGCCTTGAAAGCTGCAGGATTATTCATAGCGAGGTCAGCTAGGACCTTGCGATTAATTTCGATGCCCTTGCTGTGAAGTGCACCCATGAGACGAGAGTAAGACATTCCTTCCATGCGAGCTGCAGCATTGATACGCTGGATCCAAAGTGCGCGGAAGTTGCGCTTTTTGTTCTTACGATCGCGGTAAGCATAGGTAAGACCCTTTTCCCAGGTATTCTTGGCAACGGTCCAAACATTGCGGCGAGCACCATAGTAACCGCGAGTTAGTTTAAGTATTCTCTTGCGCTTTGCGCGAGATGCTACATGATTTACTGATCTTGGCATAATAATTCGTTTTTGATGGGCAGCGGCTCTCGGTAGTCAATGCTACCGGCGAACTCTTTGTCGGGCTTGCCCCTCGGTGAAACTTTGTTTTTGTGAAAAACTTCTGATCGGATGTGGTTAATTGATACAGGAGAAGTTGCTATTAACGCATAACGAGCATCTCTCTTACGCTGGCAACGTTGGCCTTTTCTACCAACCCACTATACGTAAGATTACGTTTGCGCTTTTTGCTCTTCTTCGTGAGAATGTGGCTCTTAAAAGCATGTTTTCTCTTGATCTTCCCAGATCCGGTGATCGCGAAGCGTTTCTTTGCTCCCGATACAGTCTTTTGTTTAGGCATTTTCTTTTCTAATTTATTCGTGAAACTTATAGTACTATTTCCTGCAACCATGGGGCACGCCTATGCCCTTCTGTTTACAGCCTTCTCCCTCTCTCTTAAAAGGAGATCGAAGTGAAATAGCACTCTCTTTTGTTACTTGCTGTCTGAATCTGCGGCCTGAGCCTCCACTTGCGGCTTGGGCTGTTGTTTCTTTGGTGCTGTTCCTTTTTTGGGGGCGAGCATCATAAACATTCGTTTTCCTTCGAGCGAAGGCATGCTCTCCACTGTTGCTATATCTTCCAAATCGGTAGCAAAGCGAAGTAGGAGTACTTCCCCTTGGTCTTTGAAAAGAATAGAGCGACCTCGGAAGAATACATACGCCTTTACCTTAGAACCTTCCCCGATAAAGCTACGAGCATGTTTGAGCTTAAAGTTGTAGTCGTGGTCATCTGTTTGGGGACCGAAGCGGATCTCCTTGATCACCACCTTCACAGAATTGCTCTTCTGCTCCTTGAGCTTTTTCTTCTTTTGATAGATAAACTTCTGGTAGTCAATCACCCGACAAACGGGAGGATTGGCCTCTGCAGCAATTTCTACGAGGTCGAGACCAGCACGATCTGCTATGCGTAGAGCCTCTTGTATGGGATAGATCCCTTGGTTCACATTATCCCCCGTGAGACGAACCTCACGCGCTGTAATGGCTTCGTTAATACGATGTTGATCTCTACTGTTGTGATTGCTACTATGCTTCTTGTTGTCGTTCACTATCCTTTTTCTTGAGGGGTTGAGGGTTCTAAATATTCTATCTCTTTTCTTCTATTCCACAAAGATGATTCTGATGAGTATACTACGCTCGAAACCTGTGTAAGGCTCTATTTATCAGCGATCTCGCTGCCAAGCATTCATTTCATCATCCACCTCTTGGCAGATTTTCTCCGCAAAGGTAGATAATTTTACGGAACCTTGGTCTCCTTCTCCCTGCTTTCTTACAGAAACCGTTTCGTTTTCGCTCTCTTGTGCTCCCACGATTAGGAGGTAAGGAATGCGCTTGAGTTCGTTGTCTCGTATCTTTCTACCGATCTTCTCGTTACGGTCGTCTACCGTTGCGGTTATGTCGTGATTGGCCAAGAAGTCCCTTACTTTATAAGCGTATTCATTGAAGTTCTCTCCAATAGGAAGTACGACAACCTGATCCGGAGTTAACCAAAGGGGGAAGCGGCCTGCAGTGTGTTCGATAAGAACAGCAACGAAGCGCTCCATGGAGCCGAAAGGTGCTCTGTGAATCATCACGGGGCGATGCTTTTGATTGTCTTCGCCCGTGTATTCGAGGTCAAATCGCTCCGGCAAGTTGTAATCGACTTGGATTGTACCCAACTGCCAGCGACGGCCAATGGCATCTTTGACCATAAAGTCAAGTTTGGGTCCGTAGAAAGCGGCTTCTCCATACTCAACTACAGCGGGCAGTCCCTTCTCTTGGCATGCTTCTATAATAGCCTGTTCTGCACGATCCCAATTCTCATCGCTCCCGATATATTTCTCGCGATTATTTTTGTCGCGGAGTGATATTTGAGCTTCGAAGTTCTCAAATTTGAGTGCCTTGAATATGATGAATATAATATCCATCACCTTGAGGAACTCGTCTTTTACCTGCTCGGGCGTACAGAAGATGTGTGCATCGTCTTGGGTAAAGCCACGCACACGGGTTAGGCCATGTAGCTCTCCACTCTGTTCATAACGATATACCGTTCCAAACTCCGCGAGACGTACGGGCAAATCGCGGTATGAGTGAGGTTTGATGCGGTAGATCTCGCAGTGATGGGGGCAGTTCATGGGCTTGAGCATGAACTCTTCACCCTCCTGAGGGGTAGTGATGGGGCGGAATGAGTCTGCTCCATACTTGGCATAATGCCCGGAGGTCTTGTAGAGCTCAATGTTCCCGATATGGGGGGTCATTACCTGCTGGTAGCCAAAGTCTTTTTGGATTTTCTTGAGAAAATCTTCGAGACGGAGACGGAGGCGTGTACCGCGAGGGAGCCAAAGGGGAAGCCCTGCACCTACGGTTTGAGAGAAAGCGAATAGCTCCAGCTCCTTACCAATCTTACGGTGGTCACGCTTTTTGGCTTCTTCGAGTACGGCAAGGTACTCATCAAGCATCTTCCTTTTTGGGAAGGTGATACCATAAATACGCGTTAATTGCTTACGCTTCTCATCACCTCGCCAGTATGCCCCTGCTACACTGAGCAATTTTACGGCCTTGATATAGCCCGTATTGGGAAGGTGAGGCCCTCGGCACAAGTCGGTAAAGCTACCTTGAGAGTAGGTGGTAATGGTACCATCCTCTAGGTCGTTGATTAGCTCTATTTTGTAGGTTTGTCCCTCGTTTGCAAAGCGTTTGAGAGCCTCCTGCTTACTGATAGAGCAACGAGTCAAAGGTTGTTTCTCTTTGGCAAATTCGAGCATCTTCTCCTCGATTTTGGACAAATCACTCTCTTTGAGTATGGTGTCGCCTGTGTCTATATCGTAGTAAAACCCATTCTCAATGGCGGGACCGATCCCAAACTGAGCGTGAGGGTATAAGGCTTGGATTGCCTCTGCCATAAGGTGAGCAGATGTGTGCCAATAGGCGTGCTTACCACCGTCGTCTTCCCATTTGAGGAGTTTTACGTTTGCATCTTGCATGAGGGGCGTGGATAGATCGACAATCTTTCCGTCCACCTCTGCTGCCAAAACATCTTGAGCGAGACGAGTACTGATCTCTTCTGCTATCTGATACGGAGTTACACCCTCTTGGCATTCGCGTTGCGACCCATCGGGTAGCGTTATCTTTATCATAGTCTTTTCTTTTCGTCCTCTTTTGCTCTTGTACCTCTGCCACCGACCTTTAAGGGTAAGTGTCATATGGTCTTTTATAGAGCAATTCCGTGCAAAGTTACAACTTTATACCCAATCAGCTACTTTTTTAGGGTCGGTTGCTTCCTAGAATTTTCTAGGCCTATAGTTTTTCTTTTTCAGGCCTAAAACAAAATATTTCTAGGGTGAGATTTCGAGAGATATAGGCTAGTTTTCTTGAAAATCTTGGGCAGGAGATTTTCAAACTTCAGGGGAGTTTATTTTCGCTCCCTTTTGTGATTTGTTTCTCTCCTAGCCGGTCACGGATGAGGTGAATACGCTATCTTTGTACCCGAATTGTAGGACAAATGTACCTATATTAAGGTGTTGGCCTAGTTTTTGTATCTCCTCCTCGGGAGGATTATTGTGCCAGTAGTTTTAGACTGGTGAGTTGATTCCCCTCAGAGTGAGATAGATGCATTGCAATGGAAGAATGAAGATATGAAGCAAAAAAAAGATACAGAGAAAGAACTTAAGCAGAACGCTGCTGAGTCTCAGCATACAGAGGAAACAGCCCCCAAGAATGCACCCGAAGTGGAGCAAGAGACGCAAGACGAACTCTCTAAGACAAAGGAGGAGTTGGCTGCGGTCAACGATAAGTATCTGCGTTTGGTGGCCGAGTATGACAACTTTCGCAAGCGCACAATAAAAGAGAAGGCAGACTTGATACAGAATGGGGGAGAGCGTACTTTGCTAGATCTCTTACCCGTTGTTGACGATATCGAATTGGCTCTCAAGAATATCCGAGAAGCTAGTGATGTGTCTGCTTTACGAGAGGGCGTAGAACTTATTTGCAGCAAATTTTCGGATTATCTTTCACGGCATGGAGTGGAGGAGATCAAGGCGATTGGGCAACCCTTCGATGATGAGAAGGAACAAGCTATCGCTATGGTGCCGGCTCCAAGTGAAGAGCAAAAAGGTATAGTGATTGATTGCACCAAAAAAGGATATACTCTCAATGGCAAGGTGCTTCGCTTTGCTGATGTGGTAGTAGGGGAGTAAGTAGTCTCTCGGAGCAATTATAGATAATATGGCAACAAAAAGAGATTATTACGAGGTACTTGGTGTTGACAAAAACGCCACAGCAGAAGAGCTCAAAAAGGCTTATCGCAAGATGGCCATCAAGTACCATCCTGATAAAAATCCTGGAGACAAGGAGGCTGAAGAGAAATTCAAAGAGGCAGCCGAAGCCTATGACGTACTTAGCGATGCCGATAAGCGAGCTCGCTACGATCGTTTTGGTCACGCAGGAGTGGATGGTGCCGCCGGTGCCGGAGGATTCTCTGGTGGCGGTATGTCTATGGAAGACATATTCAGCCACTTTGGAGATATATTTGGTGGTGGATTTGGCGGTTTCGGAGGCTTTGGTGGCTTCGGAAATGAGGGACCGGTAGCACCTCAGGGTACTGATATGAGAGTCAATATCCGCCTTACTTTACGTGATATAGCCAAGGGAGTAACCAAGAAGATCAAGGTCAAGAAGAAAGTGGCTTGTAGCTCTTGTCACGGAAAGGGAACTACAGAGCCGGATGGGAAAAGTACTTGCTCCGTATGTCACGGAACGGGTAGAACTTCTCGTATTGTCCGTACTCCTTTTGGGCAAATGCAGTCGCAAACAACGTGTCAAAATTGCCAAGGAACAGGCGAGGTTATAACGAAACCTTGTGCCCATTGCCACGGACAGGGCGTTGAGAATGGAGAAGAACTTGTAACCTTTGATGTACCAGCCGGTGCCGGAGATGGAATGCAGATGACCCTTCAGGGCAAGGGGAATGCAGCTCCTCATGGAGGAGTAAATGGAGATCTGATTGTGCTGTTCTCTGAGATCGAAGACCCCAATTTGATCCGTAATGGCAACGATCTTATATACAATCTTCTCATTCCCGTACACGTAGCTATACAAGGAGGAAAGGTTGAGGTACCTACCATCGATGGAGTGGCACGAGTGAGTATAGAGCCAGGCACTCAGCCGGGGAAGATCCTCCGGCTAAAGGATAAGGGGCTCCCCAGTGTACGGGGCTATGGCCATGGGGATTTACTCATCAATGTGAATGTATTTATCCCAAAAACGTTGGGCAAAGAGGAAAGTGAATTGGTCGAAAAGATGGCGTCAAAGCCCAGCTTTATGCCCACGCCAAAAGATAGAGAACTCATTGATAAGAAATATAGGGAGATGCTGGCTCGGTAATTCTCCTACCACATAGTTGTTTGCCTATGAAGCGACAGAATAAGAATATTTGGAGTTGTTGGCTATTCTGTAGTCTGCTGAGTGGGCTTTTATCCCTCTTGGCCGTTCATCCTCTGCTGGCGGAGCCTGTCTTGGAGGAATATACGGCAACTCCATTTCGTCTCTCGGTGGATAGTTTGCCCACTCCTACGGTGAGTTTGCTGATTGTCCCGCCAAGAGACGAAGCTATTTATACGATCTATGGTCATGCTGCCATCCGAGTACAAGGAGGGGTGGGGCTTGCTGATCGGGTGTACAATTACGGGGTTTTTGATTACGATGCCCCCAACTTTACAGCGAAATTTATTGCAGGGCGTACCGATGATTACATGCTCGCCTCCCAATATACTGCGGACTATGTACAGAGCTATACAGAGCAGGGGTGTGAAGTGTATGAGCTAGTACTGAATCTAAGACCCGAGGAGGCACAAAATATAGAAATGCTTCTTATTGAGAACGCTCGTCCGGAAAATGCCAGGTATAGATACAATGTAGTCTACGACAATTGTGCCACGCGCCCTGTTGCCATCATAGAGAAAGCCATAAAGGGGCACTTGTTGTATCCCGAAGATCTCAAAGGCTCTCTCAAAGTTACTTGGCGCAACATGATAGATCATTGCAGTACCAAGTGGGCGTGGCTCAAATTGGGTACTGACCTTGCTTTAGGGATGCCTGCTGATGAAGAAGTAGAGGTGCGGGAACAAGTTTTTCTCCCTCTCTACTTGCTTGATATAATGCGTCAAACTCGCATTGTAGATGAGTTGGGAAGGGAAAGAAAGCTGGTACTCTCAGAGTCTTCCTACGCACGTACGGCAGAGCCCTCTATGGTCGCTCCTACGCCTTTCTTTCTGCATCCGGGCACCTTGGCGGCTCTTCTTGTAATAGGGATACTGATTATCTGTGCGATAGATCGCAAAGGGAGCAGAGGGTGGCGGATGCTCTATGCAGGGTATTTTGCTGTTTTAGGATTGGTGGGAGTAGTGCTATTTTTTCTTTCTTTCCTATCATTGCATCCCCTTACATGGCCTAACCTTAATCTCCTATCGTTGCATCCTCTACACCTTTTTATGGGAGCGCCTCTTATTCTTTTTGCTCCCTACTCACGTTGGAGCTACTGGTACCATCTTGTCAATATAGGTCTGCAATTGCTTTATGTTCTACTGATTGTATTTGCAGGTTGGCAGACGCCCAATTTGGCTCCTGTCGCATGGGCTTTGGGTACTGCGGTGGTCTCTCTTCGTTTGATAGTTACAGCTAATCTAAAAAAGCTCGGCAATGAATAAAGGGGGAGGGTGGTCTCGGTTACTTACTTCGCTGGTTGTATTCTCTGCACTCAGCATTCGTCCTCTAGAGGCTCGTGATATTCCACGCCTTTTGTTGTGCATTCATCTAGAGGGTGCTGAGAATAGTTTACTAGAGACTTATACCCCTCTATTGGGGCAAGATGGGCTAAAGCGGTTGCTCTCGGAGGGCGTTTTGTATGCCAATGCCGATTATGGGTTCCCCCTAACTGAGCCGCAAAGTGCTCTTGCAACCCTCGTAAGCGGCTGCTACCCTCGTGAGCATAAATTGGGATGGGGTACTGACTATACAGAACTCTTCCGCTCTTCTCAAAGAGGAATAAATACGTCAAGCCGTCTCTCTCCCGAGCGATTGTCCTATTGTACAGTAGGGGATGTCCTGAGAGACGTAACCCAGGGAAAGGCCTCTGTTTATGCTATAAGTGCTACTGCTCCCGAGGCTCTTACGTTGGCTGCAACGGGGGCTTCCGGAGCATTTTGGCTTGATGAGACTAATGGCATGTGGGCCTCTTCTGCTTACTATCCGGCTCTCCCCAAATCTTTTACAGAAGTAAATAGAGCTTCTCAATCGCTTAGAAATACAATTGCAAAGCAGGTTTGGACTCCTTTGCGTCGGGTCTCTTCTCCTTTGCCCACTGAGTATCTCCCCCAACGTGCTGAGGGGAATTTCCGATATTCTTTTGCAGGTGCTCACGCTTATCGTGAGTATATTTCTTCTCCTTTGGTAGGGGACGAAATTACTCGTTTTGCAACGGCATTACTCCAAGAGAGCGCCGTAGAAAAGGCTTCTGCACCCACCATCCTCAACATTACATACCCCCTAGCTTCCAAGAGAGCAGGTACTACGTACTCTCCGTATAGTCCGGAAGCTCTCGATGCTTACCTCCGAGCCGATAAAGCCATTGGCTCTCTATTGCAGGTGGCAGAGAAGGCTTTTGGTGCAGAACATTGCCTTTTTGTGGTGACCTCGGCGCCTCGTGTTGCGGGAGCCGCTAAGGTAACGCCTCCTAGCGATTCGATTAAAAAGCCGCTCTACTCTCCGGCCAAGGCTACGGCTTTGATTAACCTCTACCTCTCGGCGCTCTATGGCAAAGAGAATTGGGTAGAGCGTGCAACGAGTGATGCCGTTTACCTCAATCGCACCCTTATAGAGCGCAAGGCTTTATCCCTCAGGGAGCTACAATTGCGCACTGCTGCCCTAATGCGAGAGATGGATGGCGTGGCAGATGCTTTTGCTGTGAGTGAGGTGTCTTCAGGAGATAACCTCTCCATGCGTATGTTGCGAGCTATCCCTCTGACCAGTCGAGCCGACGTATTAGTTCGTCTCGAAGCTACAACGTATGTTTCGGAGGGTAATGTTGAGCATCTTAGCACTCCCCCTACGGCTCTGTCGCCCCTGCCCTGTTGGTTGATTATCGCAAGACCGGGAGGTAAAGGAGAGCGCATTACACGACCTATTGAGATGGTGGCACTTGCCTCCACTCTGGCGTACATCCTACGAATAAGGCCTCCTACGGGGGCTCAAGGTGCCCCTCTCGAAGAGTGGCTTTGACCTAAAAGATTACCCCCCTCTAAGAAGATAAAAAAGAAGATATAGACTATAATACAGATTGATTATATGGGATTCAATGATATACTATCGAAGCTATTCGGTAATAAATCTCAAAGAGACCTCCGTGAGGTACAACCTTATCTTACAAAAATCAAGGAGACCTATCCTAGCATCCAAGCCCTCAGCAACGATGAGCTTAGAGCCAGGAGTGAGAGCTTAAAGCAGAAGATACGCGAGTATACGGCTGCCGAGCGTGCCGAGATTGAAAAGCTCAAATCCAATGTCGAAGAGTTGGATCTTGAGGCGCGCGAAGAGGTTTGGAATAAGGTAGACAAGATAGAAAAAACAATCCTCGATAGGACAGAAGAGATTCTTGATGAGGCTCTGCCCGAGGCTTTTTCTATAGTTAAGGATACGGCTCGTCGATTCGCAGAAAATGCAGAGATCGTAGTTACAGCTACCGACCGAGATCGTGAGTTTGCCACCAAATTCGACTTCGTACGCATCGAAGATGATAAGGCGATTTATCAGAATCACTGGGTTGCCGGTGGTAATGATATGACCTGGGATATGGTGCACTACGACGTGCAACTCATTGGTGGGGTGGTGCTCCACAAGGGGAAAATTGCCGAAATGGCAACCGGGGAAGGGAAGACGCTTGTAGCCACCTTGCCCGTATTCCTCAATGCCCTATCCGGCAATGGTGTACATGTGGTTACAGTGAATGACTACCTCGCTAAGCGTGACTCTGAGTGGATGGGACCCCTCTATATGTTCCACGGTATTACGGTGGATTGTATTGATAAACATATCCCCAACTCCAACGGCAGACGCGCAGCATATAATGCCGATATTACCTTTGGTACGAACAATGAGTTCGGCTTTGACTACCTGAGAGACAACATGGCTACGGCTCCTTCTGACCTTGTACAGAGGAAGCACAACTATGCTATTGTCGATGAGGTGGACTCTGTGCTTATTGACGATGCTCGTACACCTCTTATTATATCCGGCCCTACGCCTAAGGGTGAAGATCAGCTTTTCGAAGAGTTCCTCCCCAATGTAGAAAAAGTGGTAGAGGCTCAGCGTAAGCTCTGTAATCAGATTCTACTAGAAGCAAAACAGAAGATTCACAGCGACGATAAGAAGGTGCAGGAGGAGGGAGCCTTGCTGCTCTTCCGTACATTCAAGGGGCTGCCCAAGTCTAAGGCTCTCATTAAGTTCCTTAGCGAACCCGGGGTAAAGGCAACCATGCTCAAGACAGAAGAGTTTTACATGCAAGACAATATGCGTCAAATGCATGTGGTAACCGACCCCCTCTATTTCGTTATTGACGAAAAGATGAATAGCATTGAGCTTACCGATTTGGGGATTGATTTGCTAACGTCCGGTACAGGAGACCCAACGTTCTTTGTACTCCCAGACATTGCGGCAGAGCTTGCTCAACTCGATAATCTAGAGCTCTCTCCGGAAGATCGCACCGCTCGTAGGGATGCTATGATCACGAACTACTCCATTAAGAGTGAGCGAGTGCATACGGTGAACCAACTACTTAAGGCCTATACTCTCTTTGAGAAAGACGACCAGTATGTAGTAATGGACAATAAGGTGATGATCGTGGATGAGCAGACGGGTCGTATCATGGACGGGCGTCGCTACTCAGATGGTCTCCACCAAGCTATCGAAGCCAAAGAGCGTGTAAAGGTAGAAGCTGCCACACAAACATTTGCCACAATTACGTTGCAGAACTACTTCCGTATGTACCACAAGCTATCGGGGATGACCGGTACTGCAGAAACAGAAGCCGGAGAATTGTGGGACATCTACAAGTTGGATGTTGTGGTTATTCCAACGAATCGCCCCATCCTCCGCAAGGATATGAACGACCGCATCTACAAGACGGCTCGTGAGAAGTACAACGCTGTTATCGAAGAGATTGTAAGCCTCGTAGAGCAGGGGAGACCTGTACTTGTGGGTACTACTTCTGTAGAGATTAGTGAATTGCTTAGCAGAATGCTCTCTTTGCGTAAGATCGAACACAACGTGCTCAACGCCAAATTGCACCAGCGAGAGGCTGACATTGTGGCTCAGGCAGGGCGCAAAGGCACTGTTACCATTGCTACCAACATGGCAGGTCGTGGTACCGACATTAAGCTCACTCCCGAGGTGAAAGAGGCGGGGGGTCTTGCCATTATCGGTACGGAGCGTCATGAGTCTCGCCGTGTAGACCGTCAGTTACGAGGTCGTTCTGGTCGTCAAGGAGACCCCGGTAGCTCTGTTTTCTATATCTCTCTTGAAGACCATTTGATGCGTCTTTTTGCAAGCGATCGTATTGCTTCTTTGATGGACCGTATGGGCTTCAAAGAGGGTGAAGTACTCGAAAACAATATGCTTTCTAAGTCGGTAGAGAAGGCACAAAAGAAGGTCGAAGAAAATAACTTCGGGATTCGTAAGCGTCTTCTTGAGTACGACGACGTGATGAACTCTCAGCGTGAGGTGATCTATACTCGTCGCCGCCATGCTCTCATGGGTGAGCGTATTGGGATGGACGTCCTCAACATGCTCTACGATGTAACGGAGGGTATTGTGACAAGATATAAGGATGGAGAAGATTACGAAGGCTTCGTTGCCGAGATGTTCTCTACGCTGGCCGTTGAGGTAGAATTGTCCGAAGAGGATTTCCGCAAAGAGCGCGAGAGTGCCCTTGTTGATGTTGTCTTCGACGAGGTGTATAAGACCTTTAAGCGTCGCTGTGATACCATTGCTTCTGTTGCTTATCCCGTTATTCATCAAGTGCGAGAAGAGCACGGAACGCAATATGAACGCATTGTAGTTCCCATTACGGACGGGCGTCGTGTCTACAACATTGCCGTAAACTTGGAAGACGCCGATACCTCAGAAGGCAAGAGCATTGTCAAAGAACTTGAGAAGAGTATCTCGCTTTATACTCTGGATGAAGCGTGGAAGGAGCATTTGCGCGAGATGGACGAGCTCCGCAATTCTGTGCAAAATGCAAGCTACGAAAACAAGGATCCTCTTCTCATCTACAAGCTAGAGAGCTACGAGCTATTTAAGACAATGATAGACTCGATGAACCGCAAAGCCTCTGCTATCCTGATGCGTGCGCACATACAAGTTGCACCTCCTCAGGAGGCCGAAGCTGCTGCAGCTCAAAAGGTAGAAGTGAAGCAAGCTGCTCCCGAGCGTCCTACAGATATGAGTCGCTATAAGACTAGAAAAGACGATATCGAAGAGCAACGCGAGGCACAACGTGCCGCTGCCGCAGGAGCCGGACAGGCTTCGCAACCGAAGGCTGAGCCGGTACGTGCCGAGCCGAAGATTGGGCGCAACGATCCTTGCCCCTGTGGTAGTGGTAAGAAGTTTAAGAACTGCCACGGGCGTGATCTCTAATCCAAGTTGCTTAGAGATATTTTACCTTGGTATGAGGAAATAAAAGTCAGATTTCGTACTGCGATAGGGGGCTTCCCTCTCTATTGTGGTGCGGAATCTTTTTTGATTCTGGGATATTTGGATTAATACTCTACAGGGTATTATATTCTCTCTTATACATAGAAACAATAGAACTATAAGATATGATTCTATCAATGACAGGCTTTGGGAAAGCCGAAGGTTCCATAGCCGGAAATGCTATCTCTGTGAACATCCGTTCTCTAAATAATAAGCAACTGGAGCTATCCTCTAGGATACCCAATTTGTTTCGTGACGCAGAGCCTGAGATACGTAGTGCTATAAGTAAAAGAGTAGTACGTGGGAAGGTGGAACTTACGATCTCGTTGACTCCAATTACAGACCCTAGTTCCGGAGAGGATGCATCTGATAGTTCTTTCTTTGATAAGGAGAAAATCGCCCAATACTACCGAGAGCTGACGCAGATCTCTTCGCAATATAACATTCCCCTACCGCAAGATTTGCTAACTCGTCTCCTATCCCTCCCGGGGGTAATGGCTACTAACACTGCAGAAGTGGCAACAAAGGCTTCCGCTCAAGAGCAAGCTGAGCTATTAGCTCTCATAGAGGAGGCTCTTCTTGGGTTTGAGGCTTTTCGTAAACAAGAAGGGGAGATGCTCGAGCGTGTGTTTGAGGAGAAAATTGCCAATATCGGGGCCTTACTAGAGGAGGTTGCCCCCTACGAAGTACAACGTATTGAGGATATTCGTGCTCGTTTTACGGAAGAGCTTGCCAAACTAGAGGGGATCACCATTGACAACGGCCGCTTTGAGCAGGAGATGATCTACTATATAGAAAAGCTTGATGTGCACGAAGAGAAAGAGAGACTTGCTAACCATCTGAAGTACTTTATGGAGACCATGAAGGAGGCTTCTACGCAAGGGGTAGGTAAGAAGCTCGCCTTTATTGCTCAAGAGATAGGTAGAGAGATCAATACTTTAGGGTCGAAGAGCAACCAAGCCGCTATGCAGCAGATTGTAGTGCGGATGAAGGATGAACTAGAGCAAATCAAGGAACAAGTACTGAACGCGTTGTAATACTATTATGTCTCGCATCGTTATACTATCAGCCCCCTCTGGCACAGGCAAAAGCTCTGTGATAGGTCGCATCGTAGAGGATCCTAACCTCAAACTTACTTTTTCTATCTCTGCCACCAATCGTCCTCCTCGTGGAGAAGAAAAGGATGGAGTGGAGTACTATTTCCTTTCGGACCAACAATTCCAAGACTATATAGAGCAAGGGCGGTTCATTGAGTACGTTGAGGTCTATCCCGGGCGTTACTATGGTACGCTCAAAAGCGAACTAGAGCGCATCGGAGGTCTTGGGCGCAATCTGATTTTAGACATAGATGTAGAGGGCGCGCTGGAGGTGAAGAAGAAGTATGGGCAAGACGTGTTGGCCATCTTTTTGCTGCCACCTTCCATAGACGAGTTGCGCCGCCGACTCGAAGGGCGAGGTACAGATACGCCCGAAGTAATTGCCGATAGACTTGCACGGGCTGAGTACGAAATAAGTTTGGCGGAGCAGTTTGATACCCAATTGGTCAATGATGATCTCACACGTTGCTCCGAAGCTGTGCGAGAGGCTATTACCCAATTTTTGAGTTGCTAGTCCTTATTTATCCATTTATCATAAAAGAGAGGTGTTGAAGTCAATTTCAGTACCTCTCTTTTTATGTCTGGACAAAAATCAATTCACCTTGTCCCGTATTGCCATTGTAAATAGCCTAAAAAGAGTATCTTTGCCGAGCAATGAAGGCTATCGTTTTGTGTAATATTGCTACTCCTAAATCCTCTGCCTCGGAGGATGTGCGCGAGTATCTTTCTAAGTTCCTAGGCGATAGGTATGTTATCTCCCTTCCCCAGCCATTTCGTTTTCTTCTTGTTAATGGCATTATAATACCGCGTCGGCTCCGCCATTCGACGGCTCGCTATCGGGTGTTGGAGTCGCTCTACGAGGGAGAAATGCCCCTCCGTAAATACATGAATGCGTTGGTTGAAACAATGCAAGGGCTTACCCATGATTGGGATGTCTTTGGGTATTTGCAGCATGGAGAGGAGCGCCCCGAGGACTTGGCGGCTCGCCTTAGAGCTAGAGGGGATTACTCTGAGGTCGTACTGCTTCCCCTCTTCCCACACAAGACCTTTAGCACCTATTTATCCGCATCTCGCCAGCTATTTCGCCATCTACATCGTCTCTTGGGGGAGAGGGTAATACTGCGTGTCACTCCTCCCTATTTTCGCTATCCCCACTATATTCAACTCATTCAGAAGCGACTGGCCGATACGTTGGATACGCCCAGTGATCTCTACGTTGCTAGTTTTCATAGTATTCCTATAAAACATCAGCGTATGGGGCGGAGGCGTGGGTTTAACTATCGCGAGCAATGTCTGGAGACCGCTACCCAAATGTTTTCGATTCTCCCTCATATGGCCGAGCGCAGGGTCTACTTTCAGTCCGCACTAGACAAAGTGCACTGGATAGGTCCCTTTTTAGAAGAGGATATGAAGAGTTGGGTCGAAAAAGGCTTCCAACGAGTTACCATCGCCTGCCCCGGCTTTGCGATAGATTGCCTTGAGACAGTACTTGATATTGGGGTGGTGCTGCGAGAGGAGTTCCTAAGCCTAGGGGGAAAGGAACTTCGCCTTGTTCCGGCACTTAATGGCGACAAGGAGGTGGCAGAGTTCCTCCTATCTCTTGCAGAAGAGAAGTCGTTAGAGCTCTAGAGGGTACACTGTGCCATAGGGCACTTGCAGGTCTAATATATTGTCTAGCGAACAATGCTCAACTAGGAATCGTAGTGCTGTTATGACGCCTCCATGGGTGAATAAAGCCAAGGTATGAGGTGGTGGTATTGTTTCTTTTAGCTCTTCTAAGAACCCCTCGGTACGATGAACCACATCCATAAAGCTCTCTCCCTCCGTTGCCCTTGTGTGCACAAAGTCGTCGTACCAAAGCTGCAATTGGGGATCGTCGATGCGTGTATATTCCAGCCCCTCCCAAGCCCCGAAGTTCCGCTCAATGAGCCGACTATCCGCTATCGCATGGGGGAATCCGCAATACTCAGCCAGTCGTTTACAGCGGCTGAGCGGACTTGTAAAAGCCTTATCTATCTGGTATCCAGAAAGTCTTGTTTTCACGAGAGCAGCCTCTTCGCAGAAACTATCACGCAGGGGGACGTCACTTGCTCCGTAGCAAACCCCGGGTCTCACGTCTACCGAGGTATGGCGAATCAAAAGCAGCTTCATAGGGTATGGGGTAGTAGGGCGATGAGGGAGAGATAGGAAATAAGCTCGACCAAAAGGAAAATCCCTCCGTAGCAATCGCCCGTATATCCTCCAATCCGATGCTTCAGATAGCGTAGGGCTGCAAAAAAGGTAATCTCTCTTACCCCGAAGGCTCCTAGTAGTGCCCACCAAAGAGAAGGTTTGAGGAGTAGTAAGCCGATGAGCAGCAAAAACGCAGGGGTAAATTCGCAGCAAATACCTCGGATAGAGAGGGATTTAAAAGAAAATCCCACCTTGGCTTCTTGTTCTTCTCGGGCGTAAGGGAGGAAGTTGTGTAGTAGGGAAACAAGGGCTTTGCTGCTTACGTCTAGCCAAACAATGAGCAGGCATAACGCCCATCCCGAGGCGTAGTTTTGCAGTAAAACCAGCATGAGACATAGGAGCGAGAAGTGAGCGATAAGCCCCAATACTCCGTAGGTGCCGATATGGGAGTCTTTCATGATGGCAAGAGCCTTCTCCCGAGAGCAATTGCCCCCGAAAGCATCGCAGCAATCTGCCCATCCGTCTTCGTGTAGTGCCCCTGTGAGTAGAAGACGAAACAATACAGCCATGAGAGCCCCTCCAACAGCCCCCCAAAGAATCCCGCCTAAGTACATGCCTAGGGCCATACTTCCCCCTGTTAGAATGCCCACTATAGACCAGTAGGCTACTACATTGCGGTAGCTATCGGGGTGGATATTGGGGATGAACTTGTAGAGCGGTATGCGTGTGAAAAAACATACGGCAGCAAAAAGTTCGTCGAGGGATTTAGGGCGCATGGTGTAGTCTCTTACTTGAAGTATTTGATAATGCCGTCTGAGCTAAAGGTACCCATTTGGGTAAGCATGGCTACGGCTCCCTGTACAATGGGGTAAGCCATCATGGCTCCCACTCCCTCTCCTAGGTGCATTCCGAGGTCGAGTAGGGGCGTTGCACCCATTGCGGCAAGCATCCGAGCGTGTCCGCTCTCTTTGCTCTTATGCCCAAAGACGGCGTAGTCTAGGAAGTTGGGGTTGATGCGCGATGCCATAAGGGCTACGGCACTCATTACAAACCCATCTATGAGTACCACCATCCGCCGCTCTGCTGCTGCAAGCATGGCGCCTACAGCCATTACGAGCTCAAACCCACCGAATTCTTGCATGAGATGCTCAGGGGTTGGGGTGCCTGTAATTCGGCGAATGGCAGCCGATAGTACCTCAAGTTTGTGTTCTACCCCCTTGCGAGATAATCCGGAGCCTACACCTACGCACTCTTCGAGAGGAAGCCCTGTAAGGTAATGCATCCATAGGGACGAGGTGGAGGTATTGCCAATCCCCATTTCCCCTACACTTAGCACATTACACCCTTGGTTTGCAAACGAAGCCACAAACTCCTCCCCAACGGATAGACAACGCTCCATTTGCTCAGGAGTCATAGCCGGTTCTAGGCGATAGTTGCGGGTGCCTTCGGCTATTTTTCGGTTTATGATGGTGGGTTCTATGGAGAGGTCTCCCACTACGCCGGCATCTACAATGGTGAGATCGAAGCCGTATAGCTGGGCAAAAACAGAGGCACAAGCGCCCCCTCGGGCGAAGTTTAGTGTCTGTTGATAGGTGATTATTTGAGGAGCCAAACTAACTCCGTCTGCTACAACTCCATGGTCTGCCGAGAAGAGAATATGGCAGGGATGCTCTAGGTGGGGAGAGAGGGTGCCCTGCATTAGTGCAATACGTTCTGCCAGAGTCTCTACATAGCCTAGCGATTCTTTACTCTTGGATAGGTGATCTATCTTTTCGCGAATAGGGGTAATCAGCTCGCGGTTAATAGGAGGGATATTGTATTGTCTCATTCTAGAGTAGATTATTTAATGCGTATAGGGATGCCGGATACCATCAGAGTAACCTCGTCGGCTTGGTGTGCAACGATCTGATTGAGGCTCCCCTGTAGGTCTGTAAATCTGCGCTGCGTGGCATTGGGAGAGACGCCGCCCAGCCCGAGTTCGTTGGTGACAAAGATATAGGTAACCTCCTTTTGGGCAAAGAGAGCCTCTAGTTGCTCGCGTAGGGCAAGTAGGGCTTGCTCGGTAGACTCATTGAGGTCGAAGAAAAAGTTAGTGGCCCACAACGTAAGGCAGTCTATCAATACAACGCGCTGGGAGAAGTCGTGGCGGGCTAGCTCTTTCTCCTCCTCTATGTTGGTCCACTGGGAGCCTCTACGAGCTTGGTGCAGGGCTACACGCTGGCGAAACTCCTCGTCGAAGACTCGAGCCGTGGCTACATAGATAGGATTGGGAGCGAGAGACAGTGCCAATTGCTCGGCATATTGGCTTTTGCCGGATCGCTGCCCTCCGGTTATTAGTAGTACGCGTGTCATCTTGAGGATCTTCGAGGGGTTTAGGGGTTCTTTTTCATCGCTTGCGGATGAGCGTGAGTCCATCACGGAGAGGCAGCATGACTACTTCCACACGGGGGTCGCCGGCTACGAGGTCGTTGAAGTCGAGTATCCCTTGCGTCTGAGCATCCTTAGGGGGAGGGGATTGGAGTACCTTTCCGTCCCATAGCGTATTGTCTGCCAGGACGAGGGCTTGAGAGGGGAGAGCCGGGATGAGTAGCTGGTAGTAGCTCGAGTAGTCTCGCTTGTTGGCATCGATGTACACCAAGTCAAAAGGGTGCTGAGTGAGTAGCTCTTGCATTACCTCCAGAGCATCCCCAATATGGACCACCACTCGATCGCCAAAGGGGGAGAGAGCCAGCGAGCGATGGATAAAGTCTTCCATTTCGTCGTTGTGCTCAATGGTGTGTACCCGAGCAGAGGGATTTTGTAGCCCCTCGGCTAAGCATAGGGAGGCGTAGGCGGTGTAGGTACCCAGCTCCAGCACATTACGGGGGTTGACCAACTGAACCAGCATCTTGAGCAATCTCCCCTGCAGGTGCCCCGAGAGCATCCTAGGTTGCAAAAGGTGCACATGTGCCTCGCGACGCAACCGGCGTAGCTCGGTGGGTTCTTGGGAGGAGTGTTGCTCTAGATATTCCTCTAGTAGGTCTGTTTGTAGTGACATAGCGGGGTTGCCTCTCCCTTATCCCTCGAGGAAAGCGAGTAGAGCTAAGCGATAACTATGAATCCCAAAACCGGTAATGGTGCCACGTACTACGGGTGCGATGTAGGAAGTGTGCCGGTACTCTTCTCTCGCTGCGGTATTGCTGAGGTGTACCTCTATTACGGGAGTGGATAGACTACGTATGGCATCCGCAAGGGCTAGGGAGGTGTGGGTATAGGCTCCGGCATTGAAGATAATGCCCGATACCTTTTCGTCGTCGAACTGTTGGAGCAGGTCAATCAGCACTCCTTCGTGGTTACTTTGGTGGTACTCTATGGTAACGTTGGGGAAATCTCGTTGCAGTCTCTCCATCATTTCTTGGCTCGATACTACTCCGTAGATAGAGGGTTCTCGCCGTCCTAGGCGATTGAGGTTGGGGCCGTCTAGTATAATGTAACGTTGCTGCATAGGTATAGTAGTCTTATCTTTGTGGCTACAAAGGTAGTGCATTAGCTCTATAGGTGGTTACCCCTCTTGGGGTACCGAATTTCGCAAACTGGATGAATACGGAGAATCAAAGGCTTGCCGCAGCTTTTAAGCGGCATCTGCAACTGGAGCAGGCGTTGAGCCCCAATAGCATCAGTGCCTATCTGATGGATTTGGGCAAGCTTATTGCTTATGCCGAGGATTGCGCTCTACCCCTAGACCAGGTAGAGTATGAGCACCTCGAGACCTTTGTTGCCTCGCTCTACGATTGCGGCATAGCGGCTCGCTCCATTGCGCGTATCATTGCTGGTATAAAGAGCTTCTACCGCTTTCTCTATGTCGATCAGTACATCCAAAAAGATCCGACAGAACTGCTTGAATCGCCTAAGTTGGAGCTCCATCTGCCCACCGTGCTCTCCGTGGAGGAGATCGACCGCATCCTAGAGTCCATAGACTATAGCAAAAACGATGCTCTCCGCAATAGAGCCATCATAGAGGTGCTCTACAGTTGTGGCCTGCGGGTAAGTGAATTGTGCCACCTCAAGTTGGGCGATGTGCATCCGGAGGAGGCATTCGTACACGTCGTTGGCAAGGGGCGCAAAGAGCGTCTTGTACCCATTAGTCCGGTGGCTCTCGATGCCCTGGCTCAATACCTCGCTTCTCCCCATAGACCCATACCCAAAGCGGGGCAGGAGGATTATATATTTCTCTCGCGCTTGGGTAAGGCCATTGCACGCAATAGTGTCTTCGATCTTATCAAATCTCTGTCTGAGGCGGCAGGGATCACTAAGACGGTGAGCCCGCACACTTTTCGCCATAGCTTTGCCACGCATCTACTTGATGGAGGGGCTAATCTGCAAGCCATACGCCTAATGCTTGGGCACGAGGATATAAGCACTACCGAGATTTACACGCACATTGATAGCCAAACCCTGCGAGAGGAGATCCTCCGGCACCATCCGCGTAACAAGGAGGGCTAAACCCCAGACTCGGGCGCGGAGTAAGAAAGCGCACCCATACGAAGCTACCTCTAGGGGCAAATAGCCTTTTTAGTCTAAGAAGAAAAGCGAGAAAATCGCTGCCTAATTTTCCATTCCTTTTCAGCCAGAAACCTCAGTCCATTCTGCCTGATATTTTTTCTTTTTTCACCCGAAAGTAGAGGGGAAAATTAGCCGGAATCCCGACAAATCCCACCCACGAAAAACATCTGACACGGAGGGAGAGGCCGTTGTGCTATATAAGCCCTCAAATAAAAAGAGTCGGTATATCTCTCCATTTGGAGAAATATACCGACTTATTACTTCTGCTCTGCCCTTTGAGTTACGCACCCAAAGGGAGAGAGAGGTGCTCTATTAAAGAGCGATTTTCTTCACGATACGCTTGCCCTCTTGGCTTACCACTACGATGTAGTGTCCACGGCCGAGGTTGAGGGTGATCGCTTCGTGAGCGTTAGCTTCTACAAGCATCTTGCCTTCGAGGTTGTAAACAAGTATCTGAGCACTATTGAGCCCTGAGATGCTGAGCGCCTCGCCTTGGGCTGCGAAGAGCACGTTGTCGAGAGCTACCTCATCTACTGAGAGGAGGTCTTCTTCTACGATATTGGTAAATGCCTTCCAACCCGGAGCTTGGCTGTACACAGCTTTAGTTCCGAAGGGAACGTGTAGAGTTGCTTGCTCGATTTCTACGATATCAGAGAATGCCAAGTCGTCGAGTACGGGAGGTACCGTATTGAACGAGAATACGTTGGCAATAGACTGGCAGCCTCTGAATGCATTAGCCCCGATCTGTACGTTCGTAGGAATGTTGAGAGAGACAATAGCAGTACCTTGTAGTGCTTGCTCACCAATGAAGGTCACACCCTCTTTGGGGAGGTCGAAACTTGCCAATCGGAAACAACCCTTGAAGCAGAAGTTGCCGACGCGCTTGAGTGCCTTGCAGTGATCGATCTTGAGCTTAACGATGTTGGCCGCGCCATTGAACGCATAGTCTTCTAGCACTTCGAGAGACTCGGGGAGTACGAGTTCTTGAGGAACAAAGTTGAAGGCGAAGGCATATCTTTCGATCTTCTTAATGTCACTAGGGAGCTCGATAGGCTTCGCAGCTTGCCCTTGTTGTACAAATGAGGGGTAGTGCATCAAGGCACGGTCTGCCTTGCGGATGAGCATACCATCCACGGTTTCGAAGAAGTCGTTGCCGCCCTCAATCTTCTTGATGCTCATAGCAAAGGTGAATGCACCCGTGCGCACCTTTTCTACAGAAGCGGGGAGTGTGAATACCTCTTTGTGGTAAACGATAACTACTTGTACGAGTTCCTTACCATCCTTTGAGTAGATAGCGTTGTCTACAGACTTGAAGTGAGGGTTGGCAGCATCTACTTCCAATTTCTTCAACTGACCGCAGTACATAAAGGGAAGTACCCCGATAGTTTCTACTTGAGCAGAGATCGTTAGGCCTGTTAGCTTAGAGCCCATAAAGGCATAGTCTGCAATGTGCTTAACATTGTTGGGTACCACTACATCGCCCACGGCATCCCACTTAACGAGCGTATTGCCTTCGATTACGGGGTCGTTGTCACCCCCTTGATGTTCCTCTTCGTAGCAAACCAAGTGTACAGTGAGGTCGCTCGTTACATTGTTGATACGAAGTTCTTTACCCTTTTCGGTTTGCTCTTCATCGTTAATAATCCAAGCACCTACCTTGTAGCCCGCATTGGGAGTGGCTGTGAAGATAAGGTCTTTGCCTCTTGCAATGGCTTCGCCACTAGCGACGGGTGTACCTTCTGAGGTACGAGCCGTGAGTGAACCATTACCGCTTAGCTCCTTGTATTGGATAACTACAGAGCCTTCGTTGCGCTCGAAACGAACGAGGAAGTCGATAGTTTCTGTGGGAGTTACCGTCCAGGTTGTCTTACCCTTCATCTCCTCTTTTTCCACGTACTTGCCTTCGCTATTCTCAAAGAGCCAGTCGGTAACCTTGTATCCCTTGGTAGGGGTAGCCGTGAAAGTTACGCTCTTACCTGTGGGTACGAGATCACTACTCTTGAATTCTTTTCCGTCCATTACGGCGGTTACCGTACCACCGGCAGCGTTGGCAGACTTGAAGAATATACGGTTCCCCTCGGGGAGCTTGTTGCAATGCGCAACGATGTTGAGCGCTTCATTTACAGAGGGTATCTCAAGTATCTTTTGGGTTCCGGGGATGCCTTCCATCTTCTGACCATTTACCGTCCAGTGCGAAAACTCGTATTGAACGAAGTTGTAACGGCATTCCATCTTGAGCGTACTGCCCTCGGCTACTTCATCTCCGTTCTCTACGGTAACGGGGCCCAAGAGCCATGCTTCTATAAATCCGGCCTCTTGTGGTTCTACTTTGAAGGTTACTCGATGTTTCTTTAGTTCCGAATCGGGAGCTCCTACCTGTATCTTTGCATTCTTGTAATGCTCTCCTAAGGCAGTCTTGACCGCTTCGTTGGCTACATAGATCGTCATTGAAGCGTTGTCGCTGGGGCCTCCGAGGTTGTTCGACCCAAAGGCAGTAAACTGTGCGCTTTCGTGGATGTCTACAAGTTTGATACCGGCAATTTGGCTGAATGCCAAGAAGCCTACGCTTTTGAGCTTGGGTAGATAGATGCTTTCCAAAGCATCTGCGGAGAGGAAGCTGGTTTCCCCTACGCTTTTTACAGATTTACCTATGATGGTTTTTAGCGTCTTCAGGTTCTGACCTGCCCCATCGGCTATGCTTGTAGTCTCGTTGGGGAGGGTAATCTTAGCAAAATGGGGGAGTAGGATTACGGCTTTTGTTTTGTCTTTCGAAAGTACAACTCCATCCGAAACCATAAACCCGGCTTGAGGGTTGGTGATGGAGAACTCGGTAATGTTGGGGATGTTGTTGAACGGATTCTTTTCGATCTTCTCCAAAACTCCTCCCAAAACTACTTTTGTGAGCGAGGTACAGCTGAAGAAAGCGTTTTTCCCCAAGATCTTAATTGCAGGGAGCTCAAGCGTGGTGAGGCTCGCGTTGCCGCAAGAAGCAAAAGCATCTTCGCCGATTTCCTCTACTCGAGGCATCTTCATGGACTTAATACCCTTGCATTCCTTAAAAGCTTCTTTGCCAATCTTTTTTACGTTGTTGAAGTCGATAGAGGTAATTTCGTCATTCGAAGAACGTAGGCCACTGCGCATACCGGCAGATTCCCAATCGTCATCGCCCCAATCACCTCCACTTTGGTAGAAACAGTTAGGGGCAATTTCCACCACCTCATCGGGCATTTTGATATCTCCTGATGCCATTGGCCAGCTTATAAGCACGCCATCTTGAACGTTCTGAGCTTTGACGACGTCAAAGGTCGTGGCAAGCAAAGACAACAGGAAGAAAAGTGTAATTTTTTTCATCTGTAAATATTATAACGATTCAATTTTTGTCTGCATGTGCAGACGCTTATTCTTTATTTGGTGATAAGTCGGTTACTGGTAAAGATTCATCGGAGTGATGATCTTTTGTTGGTTTTGGTTGGGGTACAGAATCAAAGAATACCAAATGCGCCCACAAAGAGAACTTTTTTCTTTTGCTTCTGTACGAAATCTATTTAGCAGGCTACAAAGAGAAGAGAATTTGTTGTGAGGGATGGCAGTCTCTCCCAATGGTCTTACTGACAATCTTTGTGTATCTGTAGTTTTATTATTAGTTGTTTGCAAAACTTATTGCTTATAAAGTGCCTCCGAAAACTCTTGTGGATTTTCAAAAAGTGGTCCCCAAAAAGGTTGCTATATACACACTATCCACGCTTGGATATTCGTTATTTCGAGAAACAAAGGTATGTATTTGTTTTGGCTTTTCGGGAATCTCAGTCACGAAAAATTGCAGAATCCAGTGTCAAAAGCAATGGCATGGCCAAAGCCTAGGCTCCATAGGGTTTAATCTTTTTACGGAATGGTACTTCTATCTAGGGTAAAATCAAAATCGATTAGCTACCTTTGTCGCTAAAAGGAGAAGAGAAGTCCGTGCAGAACACCAAAGTTACTTAGGCTTCCCTCTCGCCATGATTATTTACAATGTAAAAAGCTATGACAAAGAAAAGTATCGCACAATGGCTTGTTCTGCTCCTAACGAGCACGACCCTATGCCTAGCCTTTAGTACAAACCGTGCAGAGGCTCAAAAGAAAAAAGGAGCCACTCCTCAGGAGGTGAAAGGCTCGAAAGTGCCCAAACTACAACTCCTCAAACATCACAAATCTGAGGGGGATGTGGATCTCGTTGCTTTAAACAAATCGGGTAGTGTGGCGGCCACCTACTTTGGCGAGGACTATGGGACACAGCGCAAGGTCAAGAAACTCGTCTTTTGGGAGACTTCCAAGTTCACAAAAATTGCCGAATACAACATCAATTGTCGAGACATCTGCTTCGGGGAAGACGAGAATACACTCCTATTGGTAGATCCCTATGGCATTAAAGAGATGGATATCAAAACCGGCAAGACCAATCTTGTGTTAGAGGGAGAGTTCCTAAAGGCTGCCTACAACCCTCTAGACAACGATGTAATCTTTTATTCAGATGAGGTAGATGCCTATTACTACAACCGAACAACAGAGACTTCTGAGCATCTGCATACGGTGAGCAAAGGTGCTGGCGTAGAGCCCTTCCGTTTCTATCGTTTCACCGAGAATCACTTGCAGATCTTGATGTGTCGCAACTATACGCTACAGATTGACCTTAGGGACTACACAACCAAGAAGGTTTACTTCTCAGAGGATAACAAATGTCGTGTGGACCTAGCTCTAAGCCCAGATGAGCAGTGGCTTCTAGAGGGAGGAATATTTTCTTACAACCGATTGTACAAGAATGCCGATTACATGGCCCGGGGTGAGGAGGCTGAGTTTCAAGGTCAGTTTGCCACCAATAACATCAATTATGAAACAATCAAATTCTTGGAGGGGGGCTATATCCTCTGCGGAACGGTTAATGGTCGCTCGGTAGAGATTTGGGATATGAAAAACCTTAGGAAGGTGAGCTCTTTTGCCCAGAAAGGTAAGCTCAGTTATGTTGGAGGTATTGCTTACCATCCGGAGAAAAGACTCATCGTTGTAGGCTCCCTCTATGGGATTGTACTCTTCTTCAGATACTAAGCTATCATCCTCTTTACTCCTCTATTCGGATGCGGTTGCCCTGGTATTAGCTGGGGCAACTGGGTACTCAGATATTATTACGTACCTTTGCAGCGAAGAAGGATTTACTTATCTGAGCAAGTGAAATAGAGGAGATGAGGAATAGGTTGTTTCTTGCCTTTTTACTCGGCTGCCTGCCTATGCTGGCGAAGGCACAGACAGACACCCTTATACACTCTTCGCAGCAGTTGAGGGAAGTAGTGGTGACAGGTACCGGTACCGCTCACTATCTTAAGGACGCCCCTGTACAAACCGAAGTCATAACTCGTAGCATGTTGCGCAATTACTCAGGGCGCAGCATCAGCGATATCCTTACGGCTCTCAGCCCCGGCTTCGATATATCCTCTAGTGATATGGGAGGGCGTATTACCATGGGAGGCCTCAGTAATTCCTACATTCTCATCCTTCTCAATGGGCGGAGGTTGCATGGCGACCTCGGGGGGCAAAACGACCTTTCTCTCATAGACCCTTTGGATATAGAACGCATCGAAATCGTGCGCGGAGCCTCCTCGTCGCTCTACGGATCAGACGCCATCGCAGGGGTAATCAATGTGATAACGAGACGGAAAACCAAACAGATCCCCCTGAGTATAGACAACACGACTCAAGTAGGAGCCTTTGGAGGACTCCGTCAGCATAATCGCCTACAGCTGCAACTCGGGCAGCTACATTCCGATACCAAGTACTCGGGAGCGCGCAGTGATGGTTGGCAAAATTCAACTCAAGAGTACTATCGTAATAAGCTCTATGAGAACTCCACGACAAAGACAGAGAGTGCATTCGACAATAACCGCATAAGTCAAGCCTTTTCCTATACACCCTCTGCTCATTGGAGCATTGCGGCAGATGGGATGTACTACCTTAAGCATATTTATCACGAGCCGGGGTTACCTCGCTTCCGCTCTTATAATCTCCGTTACCGCGACTTCTCTCTAGGAGCTTCGGCGGAGTATAAGCAAGAGGGCAAGTTCTCGCTTACTTTCCTTGCGGACTATAGTCGCCACCGCTACTTCTACGATTACTACGATAATTATATCGACGAATCCTTTGAGCACAAGATTATTGATGGAAAAGATACCCGAGTGCCCAAGCATACCGTCTATTATCCTGGGTCTTCTTCTTTGGAGAGTGACCAAGGTCAGTTCAACGCCACCCTAAAGACCATTATCCCCTTTAACGAGAAGCATCTTTTCTCGGCAGGGGTGGAGTATCGGCTTGATGATTTATATGCTCCCAAGCGTATGGTCAAAGCGCGTGAGGCTAACTATACACTCTCTTCTTACGCTCAAGATGAGTGGAATATTCTCCCGAAGTTGAATTTAACAGCAGGGGCAAGATTGGTTCATCATCAGGCATTTGGTTGGCATCTTACGCCCAAGGCCTCCCTCCTCTACAAACGAGGAGACTGGAGATGGAGGGCGACTTATTCGTGGGGTTTCAAGACACCTACCATCAAAGAGCTATACTACTTCTATGAACGCCCCATCATGAGCAAGGTAAGGCTTTATATTGGGAATGAACGTCTCAAACCGCAGCGGTCTCAGTACGCCTCGGCAAGTGTAGAGTATCGGCATGAGGGCTGGCAATTTTCGCTTACCCCTTCCGTAAATAATGTATGGGATATGATTGCTCTCGTTGCCGTGCCTATCCCACCCGGTTATGCAGGTGACGAGGGGAACGACTACGATGGAGCCATGCAATACATCAATATGGAGCAGGCATTCATTGGTAATCTAGAGTTCTCGGCAGCATATACCTCCCCACGCGGATTCGCTCTCGGTGCAAGTTATAGTTATACCTTGGCACAAGCTCATTTGGTGGACGAAGAGGCAAGTAAAAATGCACAGAAACCCATTACGGAAGTGCGCAACATTGATGGCACAGCCAACCACCACGCCAATCTTTTTGCCAAATGGGGGCACACATGGGGTAAGTACTCTCTAGGAGTTGGGGTCTATGGAAAAGGTCAGACCGAGCGGTACTATAAGGAGTATGGCAATGCCCCAGGCTTTTTCCTTTGGAAGCTCTCTACGGATCACACTATTGCTCTCTCCGGAGGATGGCATTTGGAAGCTGCTTTGGGTGTAGACAACTTGCTTAACCATGTAGAGAGGCATCCCTATGGCTACAACTTTGGTACTACATCCCCGGGTCGTACTCTCTTCCTCTCCCTCAGTTTTGGGTACAAAACGGGAAAGAAATCTCAGAAAACAAAAGGCAACAAATAAAAGTATAACAATCAAATTAGTATCGACATGAAGATTCTAAAGGCTTTGGCTATAGCAACAATAGCCACTACCACACTCCTTGTAGCCTCTTGCAAAAAGCAAGATCCGAAAGATCAGGAGATCGTAAAGTATGAGAAGAAGCATGACACTGCCGTTTTGCTTGTAACATTCGGCTCTACTTTCGATGACCCCCACGCTACGTATAAGAAGCAGATTGCGGACTTCCAACAAGCATTCCCCGATGCCGATGTATTCTTCTCGTTTACCTCTCGTACTTGTATCAATCGTTGGCAAGCTGCTAAGAAGGAACAATTCATTACTCCTGACCTCTGGTTCAAATCTTTCCTTCAGAAAGAATATAAGACAGTGCTAGTGCAGTCGCTCCACGTTATCCCCGGAGAAGAATTTACCCTCTTGCGCGATGGTTATGTAAAGCCTCACTACAACTTCCCCGCTGAAGAGTTGAATCGTGATAAGGCTGTGCTAGGGAATGCTCTTCTCACTTCGGACGAAGACATCGAAAGTGTAGCAAAGATCTTGGTAGATGCATTTGCTACTCAGCTCAAAGCCGGTGATGCTGTTGCTTTCATGGGGCATGGTAATCCTGTTTCGGACTACGACCGCGCCAATGCTTCTTATCAGAAGATCGAAAAGGCCATGAAGGCTTATGCTAAGACAACCTACAATAATGATAACGTATATGTGGGGACTGTAGACTATCCTGCTATGCTTGTAGACTATGTAATCAATCAGCTCAAGACCTCTACATGCAAGACCAAGAAGATCCACCTACACCCCCTTATGTCTATTGCCGGAGACCACGCCAACAATGATATGTCTAGCACAGATACCGAAGAAGATGGCAAGAAGCTCCCTCTAGAGGAACAGAGCTGGCGCAATCAGATTGCAGCTCAGGGTTGGACTGTAGAGTGCCACCTCAAAGGTCTTGGCGATTACCCTGCAATTAACCAACTTTGGATCAAGCACCTCAAAGATGCTATCAAAAGCGCTAAAGAAGACTAATCTGTAGAAATCTCTCCTCGTCTCTAGGGAGGGGCAGCTCTTCGCCCTATCTCTTTGTACGAGAGGCGATATAGAGATACAAAAAGAGGTAGGATGCTCTCTTGGCATTCTACCTCTTTTCTTTTGGGAATAAGGGCCGCTGTGGGTTATACCCCTTTTGTAATCATGGTTCGGTCTAGGTCGTGGCGGAGATGCTCCAGAACGCGCTCGTAAGGGATGTTGAGAAGTTTCATTTCCTTAGCCACTGCAGGGAGAATTTCGTTGTAGAACCTCTTCTGACGCTCTTGCGTAACAATCTCAATAGCCCCCTCTCTTATGTAGTTGCCAACTCCGGGGCGGGACTCAATTAATCCGGCTGCAATCAAACGATCGTATGCCTTTACAATGGTATTCGGATTAACCTCTAGACGAGCTGCCATATCACGCACAGATGGGATACGAGTTCCCACCTTATAGGTCCCCGAGAGTATCCCATTATGGATCCTTTCAATAACCTGAAGGAATATGGATTGTGGTTGCATCGGATTCATTAGATCTGCTTCTTCTTAAAGATATAATACCCCCCAATACACATAGCAATATCGACCAATAAGAACAGAACTGAGGCAAGGATATAGGGTGTGACACTCTCGTAAAGATCCTTTGTAATGTAGTTTTCGATGGAAATCTCTACGAGCAGGGGGAGCAACGTCAAGAAGATAAGGATAAAGCCTACACTCGCTGCGAGTGTGGCAATTACTTGATTTCGTATAAGGATCCTGAAGAAAAAAAGCCCCACAATAAGTACAGACACAAGAGATATAAAAAGGACATGTTGCCAGCTATCCAGAGTGGTATTTATATCTTCTCCTAGGAATGGGTTTATGTGGGTCAGAGCCGTAGGTATATCCGGAGAGAATACGACAAGGTAAGGGATAAGCGACACGATTGCAACAACCGCAGCTAGTAGAAACATCACTACCCCTTGCAACAATATGAGGATATACTTCTCCAGCGGAGATAGGGGCACGAGGTAAAAGTGCTGAATACGGCTATGATAAAGTGTATTGGATACCCACGAAAGGAATACAAATAGGTAAAGGACACGCGCTATGGTAAAGTGAATGAAGGAGGGATCCATGGAGGAAATTGCCTTTTCCCACTCTGTAAATGATCTAGAGAAGGCTAGTGGTACGAGTTCGATAAACCAGATTACGATCAAAAATATAACGGCAACAAGTCCGTGTTGCTTACGATTGATCATCCAATCCCCCTTAAGCAAAAATAGTATGCGTCCAAGGCTATTATTCATCATAGGTAATTCTCTCTAAAGGATAGGATTATACAAGATTATTTGCTTGTAGTATAGCACTTATTTTTTCCTTTTCTCGGGAGATCCCTTTGAGGAAAAGTTCCATGGAGAAAAGCCCTTCTTCCATGTCATCTCGGTGCTCAAATATTCCTACTTCTCCCGAGATGGATGGCTCTTCGTAGAGGGCTTCTGCTTTGTTATTGTCCGTAACCAACCCAAAAGAGAAGATCTCGGATAGCCTATATATAGAGGCATTAACCAAGATGCGTCCCCCCTCTAATATCACTACACTATCGATAAGCGTCTCAAGATCTCTCAGCTGGTGGGTACTTATTATTACGGTTTGTTGCTCCGATATATACTTGGCTATCAGTTTTCGGAATACCGACTTAGAGGGGGCATCCAGGCTATTTGTAGGCTCATCCATTAGTAGAAGAGGAGTCTGTAATGAGAGCGCAAGGGCAATGGCGACCTTCTTTTTTTGTCCTTGAGATAGCGTTCTCAAACGTTGCCCCCAGTCCAAATTGAACTCCTTCATGGCTGCCTCTGCGATTTCTTGCGAGTAGTTGGGATAGAAGGGGGTGATTAACGAGAAGTAGGTTTTTACCTTAAGATCGGGCATAAAGATCTCCTCGGGGAGATAGTACACCTGCTCCAGTGCTTTACGCTTTCTCTTAGAAGGATCATCGCCATTGACCAAAAGATTACCCGATTGGCGGAGTAATTGCCCGCATAAGAGCTTGAGAAGCGTTGTTTTCCCCTCTCCATTGCACCCAAGTAACCCTACAATAGAGCCTTTGGGCAGGTTAAGAGAGAGGTCTTCGAAGACAGGGTTGCCCTTTTTGTATCGGAAAGTAAGATGTTCGATTTTTATCATACAGACATTCTACAAATGCACTTTGGCATAACTAAAGTTCCTCCCGGCATATTGTCGCACTAGCTGCAAAGCCATTTGGCGACACTCTTCGTTTGTCTCTATGAGAGCTTCTAAGGAAACATTTGCATCTGCAATGCTAGGAAGATGCCCTAGTACATACGCGTTGATCTCGTGTATGGTAGTAAAGCCTATTTGCTCGTGGAGAAAAGCCTCTACGGCTACTTCGTTGGCGGCATTGAGAGCGCAAGGGAAGGCTTTCCCTACCTCCATAGCGTGATAGGCTAAGCTGAGGTTGGGGAATCTCTCAAGGTCTGGGTGCTGAAAGGTTAGTTGGAGTTTCGTGAAATCGAGCCTAGGAAATTTATTGTTTAAGCGTAATTCTTCTCCCAAAGCAAAGCTAATGGGCAAGCGCATATCAGGCTGCCCGAGTTGGGCTTTTACGCTACCATCCTCAAACTGTACCATCGAGTGGATAATACTTTGGGGATGTATGAGTACCTCAATTTTTGAGGGGGGGACATCGAAAAACCAACAAGCCTCCATCATCTCAAAGCCCTTGTTCATGAGAGAAGCTGAGTCTATTGTCACTTTGGCACCCATGCTCCAATTCGGATGCTTTAGAGCGTCTTTGGGGGTTACTTTATCGAGTTGCTGGGTAGGAACGTGCAAGAATGGCCCTCCCGATGCTGTGAGAAGGATCTGCTCCAGAGGGTTCCGTTCCCCAAGCAAACACTGGTAGATTGCAGAATGCTCAGAATCCACAGGGAGAATATTCACGCCCTTGGCACGAGCTTTTTCTGTGACAATGGCACCGGCAACTACCATTGTTTCCTTATTGGCGAGGGCAATAGTTTTACCCGCATCAATGGCACAACATGTAGGGAGAAGACCGGAGTATCCCACCAAGGCCATGAGTACTATATCGGTATCGGGGAAGGAAGCTACCTCGCAAAGAGCTTCTTTACCTGCATGCACAGAGATGGGGAGATCTTGAAGAGCCGTGCGAACCTCAGAGTACCAGCTTTCGTCTGCAATTACTACATGGCTGGGAAGAAATTCCCTAGCTTGCTGTATAAGCAAGTCTGCCTGCCTATTGGCGGTGAGCACGGAGACAGCAAAACCTTCGGGATGTGCCCTAATCACTTCGAGAGCTTGTGTACCAATAGAGCCTGTGGAGCCGAATATTGCTATCTTTTTCTTCATATTTAATTAGATCAATCCGTCGGGGATAGTAAGACTTATAAGCTGTTTTTCTACGTCAATATAGCGCACTAGTTCGTCCGCTATGGGTATCATGACCTCCTCATTGGAGTCTTTTCTCTCCACAATCAAGAGTATATTGGCTGTATTATCGTCAATATCAATAACCTTGCCCACCGGTACATCGTTTGCATCCACAAGCGTATAACCGATAAAGTGCTGAGGTTGAAACTCAATATCTTCGCCTATCAAATCTGAGGGTACGTATACAGAACAACCATCGTATCGCTCAGCTTCCTCTCGGCTATCCACATCCTCAAACTTGACAAGTAGAGAAGACTCTGCTTTCCCTCGCATATCCTCAACCAAGAAGGGGACGGGGAGACCATCTATCTCTAGATGTAAAAAAAGATCTCTATCCTCAGCAAGAGAGAACATACTCTCCTCATCAATGGAAGGGTAGAGGTTAATCTCTCCATGAATACCATGGGCACGTCCTAACCTCCCTACGAGGATAAGTTCTGATGTGTCGCTCATTCTCCTATGCGACTGATGTGGGCACCTAAGTTATTAAGACGGAGATCAATTCGTTCGTACCCTCGGTCTATTTGGTCTATCCGGTCTATTCTGCTTGTGCCTTCGGCACTCATTGCTGCAATCAGAAGGGCTATACCGGCGCGTATGTCGGGAGAAACCATCTGTGCAGGACGGAGAGCTACTCGACCTCCCAGCCCAATAACCGTAGCTCGGTGGGGATCGCACAAAATGATTTGTGCCCCCATATCAATGAGTTTATCAACGAAGAATAGGCGGCTCTCAAACATCTTTTGATGGATAAGAACGCTCCCACGAGCTTGGGTGGCAACTACCAAAAATACGCTCAAAAGGTCTGGTGTTAAGCCGGGCCAAGGTGCATCGGCAATGGTAAGTATAGAGCCATCCATATAGGTGTCAATCTCGTAGCCGTCATGTTCCGGTATAAATAGATCGTCGCCATGCTCTTCGATTGTGATACCTAAACGACGAAATGCCGAGGGTATGATGCCGAGATTGGGGATGCTAACGTCTTTAAGGGTAAGCGCACTATGGGTCATAGCTGCCATACCAATGAAGCTACCGACCTCTATCATGTCGGGCAGAAGTCTGTGTGTAGTTCCACGTAAAGAGTTCACCCCTTCTATGTGTAGGAGATTAGAACCTACTCCGGAAATCTTGGCCCCCATGGCGTTCAGCATCTTGCAAAGTTGCTGCAAGTAGGGTTCGCAAGCTGCATTGAAAATCGTAGTCTCTCCCGGGGTAAGCACAGCCGTCATAATAACGTTGGCAGTACCTGTTACAGAGGCTTCGTCAAGGAGCATATAAGCCCCTTTTAGGTTATCGCCATAGATCTCATAGCAATGCTTTTCTTCGTTATAGGTACACCGTGCGCCTAGTGTTGCAATACCTGTAAAGTGGGTGTCGAGACGCCGACGACCGATCTTATCTCCTCCCGGTTTGGGGAATATGGCGAATCCGAAACGGCTAACAAGAGGACCAACAAGTAGGATAGATCCTCTAAGAGCACGGCTCTTGGCTTGGAATTGTTCGCTCCGAACAAAATCTAAATCAATAGAAGCCGCACGGAAAGAATATTCGCCGGGAGCCAACATATGTACCTCTACCCCCATACATTGGATAAGGTTGATTAGGTTGTTGACATCCAAGATATTGGGGATGTTGCTGATGCGTACTTCTTGGTCGGTGAGTAGGGTAGCTGCAATTACTTGCAGAGCCTCGTTTTTTGCCCCTTGAGGAGTCAAACTACCACTAAGTTTGTACCCTCCTTCTATTACAAATGATGCCATATCCTTATTCGTGCTTTAGTTCGGAAAAACTTTGTTATTTGCGCTTTTTGTTTTTCTGTTTCGTCTGTTTGGAGGTAGAAGATGCGGGTAAATCAAGTTTATAGCGAGCTTCACTGTACACGAGGTTGCCGTTGGATAACTCAAAAAGATCCTTGAAAATTTGGTAGTCGTCCACGGTGTTTTTATTCCACTCCAAGTAATTGGTCTTCATTTGCTTGGCAATGCTGATTGCAAGAGCATCTCGCTCTTCCCCAAGAGGAAGCTCTATGGCTTTTTGGATTAAGCCCTGTATGATGTGTCCGTAATGGCGATAGATGATATCGTTATCGGGGTAGGGGATCGTATCAGGCTTGGAATAAAGGGAAGTGGGGGTAACTACTTCGTAGGGATAGTCTATATCTAGCTGGAACCCGGACATAATGGCAAGATGATCCCAGAGAGCTTTCTCTCCATCTTGAGCCAGACGATGATCCGGAGCGAGTTTTGCCATTATGCGGATGATAGACTCGGCGCACCACTGGCGTTCTGCTCGGTCTTCGAGAGTCAGACAGTGATTCACCATATTTTGGATATTACGCCCATACTCGGGCATTGCTATCTTTTGTTGTTTGCTATTATACTTCATTGCATTCTCTTTGATGGTGAGAAGTGTTTGTTCTCATATTGCTTTGCTCTTCTCGTTTATTCCCTCCATAGCATGGGGTTATACGGGCTTTTCTAAGAGCTGATTCATCTTCTGTTTGTATGCCTCAACCCCGGGTTGATCGAAAGGATTGATCTGCATCATATACCCACTGACACCTGCGGCCATTTCAAAAAAGAGGATAAGCACCCCAAGGTTATATTCGTCAAGCCGAGGTAATTTAATTCTGAAGAGAGGAACTCCCCCCTCACTATGGGCAATACAAGTCGCCTCTTCGGCTTGGCGATTAACCCAGTGAAGGGACTTGCCTGTGAGGTAGTCTAGCCCATCCTTAAAGTGCTCTTCTCCCTGGATAACAACATCGTTTTCGGGACATTCTTCCACAGATACCATAGTTTCTATGATAGATCGCTCTCCATCTTGGATCCACTGCCCTAGGGAGTGGAGGTCTGTACTAAAAGTGGCTGTTGTGGGAAAAATGCCTTTTCTGTCCTTCCCCTCGGTCTCTGCAAAGAGCTGTTTCCACCACTCTTGAAGTGAATGGAGAGTGGGAGAAAATGTAGAAAGGATCTCTATTTTCTTTCCCTTTCTGTACTCTTCGATACGCCATCCGGCATAGGAAAGCAGCAGCATTACTGCCTCGTCTTCTCCCCTAGAGATCGCTAAGGCAAGGTCTTTTGCTCCATGGAGCAACTTGCGGATATCAATGCCACTATAAGCCAAGGGAAGGAGGCCTACAGCACTGAGCACAGAATAGCGCCCACCTACTGAGGGAGGAATAGAAAACGACCGATATCCTTCTTGGGCGGCTATTGCTCGAAGAGAGCCATGCTCGGGATCCGTTATTACGACAATATTATTTCGAATTAAGTCTTCGTCTCCCTTGGCATTCTCGACCAGGAGGAGCCTTAGTTGATGAAAGGCTATAGAAGGTTCTAGTGTACCCCCACTTTTCGATATGTATATGATACCGAATCTTTTCCCCTTTAGATAGTTTTGTAGATGGGATAGATAGCAACTATCTAGGTGATGCCCTGCAAAAAGTAAAGAGGGAGTCTCCCCACAAAACGAGGGTGGAGTAAGGGCTTCTATCACAGCTTTGGCACCGAGATAGCTACCTCCAATACCAATACATACGATGCACTCTGTACGGGTGCGTAAGTCTTGAGCTACTGTCTCTATTCCCTCTAAAAGGGCTGGTGCTGTAAAGGGAAGGTCTAGCCATCCTCTATATTCGCTGCCTAGTCCTCCCCCCTCTATGAGTTGATAGAGAGCAATCCGCGCCTCTTCTAGTGATTTAGAAGATATTGTCGCAAAACTCGTATCTATGCAGAGGGGGAGCATATTTTGTTACCAACGATTATTTGAAGTGTTTAGAAAGCTCAAGTATCGCTTCCGTAGCATTCTTTTTTTCGTAGAGGATCTCATAGACCATATCGCAGATGGGAATGTTTACTTGATAGCGTGCATTTACTTCGCGTACACACTTCGCTCCAAAGTATCCCTCTGCAATCATTTCCATCTCTGTTTGTGCCGCTTTTACGCTGTAACCTCGCCCAATCATATTCCCGAAAGTGCGATTGCGGCTGAACTGAGAATAGGCCGTTACCAGCAAATCCCCGAGGTATACAGAGTCTGTAATTTCCCTATCAATTAGGTGTACCGCATTGACAAAGTTGTTCATCTCTGCTATGGCATTGGAGATGAGTACGGATTGGAAGTTATCTCCATATTGCAGACCATTGCAAATGCCCGCAGCTATGGCGTAGATATTTTTGAGCACGGAGGCATATTGCACCCCCACGACGTCGTTTGTCGTAACGCAGTTTACAAAATCATTGCGGAGCACCTCTGCAAAAGCTTCTGCTTGCTTGAGGTTTTTACAAGCGACTGTGAGATACGAACGCCTATGTCTTGCAACTTCTTCTGCATGGCAAGGCCCTCCTACCACAGCTATAAGCTCTTTGGGGACATCAAATTCCTCCATTAAGTAGTCCGAGACAAGCATGTTTTCGTCGGGTACAATACCCTTGATCGCATTGACAATCAACTTGTCTCGCATACTCGACTTACGTACTTTTTTGAGATAACTCTTCGCATAGGGCGAGGGGGTAACAAGTACGATTGTGTCACTGGCACGAAAGAAGCTATTGATGTCCGACTCCGAGAAGAAAGTAATATTATCGGTATCGAACTCTGCCGCTGGTAGATAATTAGGGTTATGACCCAGCTTTAAGAAGCCTTTTACTTGTTCGCTACGGCGTACGTACCAATTGATATGGGGCTGCGATGTGAGTACAATTTTAGCCAAGGCAGTAGCCCAACTACCACTTCCTAAGATTCCAACTCTTCCTATAGGTTTCATCGCCTTTCTCTTTTCTATCTTTATCACCAACTAGTACTCAAGATGAGTATAAGAAGGCTTTATTTCCCTCGATTCTCTTATCAGTATTCCACCATCTTTGGGAGCATTATAGGATTGGGAGATTAACCGAACCTTCCCAGCTCCCTTCGATTCTTTCTCTATTCTTTACTCTGTGTCCACGCTGTCACCTCTTCGAGAGAGGGCATGGTCATACCGAGTTTGTATTTCTTATTTATGTCCATCATAGCCTGTAGAATACGCCCAGGCTTCTCTTCTGCATGCAAGGCCTCAACCGTAAGGTAACCTGCTTTCTGCAAGAGGGGGACAAAATCTTCGTTAACTCCTAGGGCAACGTAGGCAGCCGGTTTGTCTCGTTTTACTACAGCCTCCGGCTTCATTTGGGGGAAGAAGAGCACCTCTTGGATGCTTTCTTGCCCCGTTAAGAGCATAACAAGACGATCCATACCAATCCCCAGTCCTGCCGTAGGAGGCATTCCGTATTCAAGAGCACGGAGGAAGTCCTGATCTATAAACATGGCCTCGTCGTCTCCTTTCTCGGATAGAGCCAATTGGTCTTCGAAGCGTTTACGCTGATCGATGGGGTCGTTCAATTCGCTGTACGCGTTGGCAAGTTCTTTACCATTGACCATCAATTCAAAACGCTCTGTGAGCTCGGGATTGGTTCGGTGCTCCTTGGTGAGAGGGGACATTTCCTTGGGATAGTCCGTAATGAAGGTGGGTTGGATGTACTTCCCTTCGCACTTCTCCCCAAAAATCTCGTCGATGAGCTTGCCTTTTCCCATGCTAGGAGTTGTCTCAATACCGAGCTGTTTGCAAACTTCTCGCAATTGATCTTCGTCCATACCGCTGATGTCAATGCCGGTATGTTCCTTTATGGCCTCTAGGATAGGAATCCGCTTGAATGGGGGGCGGAAACTGATCTCGTGGTCTCCCACTTTTACCTCAGTTGTGCCTAATACCTCTTGAGCGATACGAGACAACATGCTCTCTGTAAAGTCCATGAGCCAGTTGTAATCCTTATAGGCTACATAGATCTCCATGCAGGTAAACTCGGGATTATGGGTACGATCCATCCCTTCGTTTCGGAAGTTCCTACTGAATTCGTACACCCCTTCGAAGCCCCCTACGATGAGCCGCTTTAGGTATAGTTCGTTAGCAATACGCAAGTAAAGAGGAATGTCAAGTGCATTATGATGCGTAATAAAGGGGCGTGCAGACGCACCTCCCGGTATTGACTGCAATACAGGGGTCTCGACCTCTAGGTAACCATGCTCGTTGAAGAAATTGCGCATGGATCCGAAGATTTTGTTGCGCTTTATAAAGATGTCTCGTACCCCATCATTGACCAAAAGATCCACGTAACGCCGGCGATAACGCTGCTCGGGATCGGTAAATCCGTCAAACACCTTACCATCCTTCTCCTTTACGATAGGCAGAGGACGTAACGACTTACTCAATACCGTGAGGCTCAAAGCGTGTACAGAGACTTCGCCTGTTTGCGTCTTAAAGACATATCCCTCTACGCCGATAAAGTCCCCAATATCTAAGCACTTCTTAAATACGATATTGTAGAGATCGGTATTCTCTCCATCGGCGATACTATCTCGTGTGATATAGATTTGAATACGTCCGGTGCTATCGGCAAGCTCCACAAAAGATGCTTTGCCCATGATGCGACGTCCCATGATACGTCCGGCAAGGCGTACCCGTTGCTCTCTCAAGAGAGCCTCTCGCTCTTCATTCCCTTCAGGATATGAATTGATAATCTCTTGCGCGTAGGCGGTGACTTGATATTCTGCCGCAGGGTAGGGGTTAATGCCTAAGGAGCGTAATTCGTTCAGACTATTGCGACGCGCTATTTCTTGGTCGCTAAGTTCGAGCATGCTGAGGTCCATCTCTATATCTCTCGTTTATATCGGTAACTATTTATTGATTGACGACGTTGGTAAAAGTGTGTATGACACTTGCATTGCTCAATATCCTTTCCTCATAACCTACAACCAAGAGACATAATCCCTCTCGAGGAGCAGTAGTGCGAGCCTTTTTGCCAACATACGTCACTACAAAGATACGAAACTTATTGGCTTATAGCTGAGATTTGCTCAGAAAGGAAGCAACAACGTAGCGTCAGCTTGCAGAAAAAGATGTTTCTAATGGTATTAGTGGTAGCGACGGACACTTTGTACCAAGTCGGAGACCTGTTGTTTGAGTTCCGTCAAAAAGTCTGATGCCGTGTATTCGCCACTTTCGATTTGTCGGAGTTTGTACTCCCACATGCCTGTTAGTTCGGCGCTTTTTAGTAGTGGATCTTGTATTGTGTCAATCAATTGAATCCCCGTCTCGGTGGCACGTAACGAAGACTTTTCTCTACGGATATAGTTGCGCTTGAAGAGGGTTTCGATAATGGATGCCCGAGTGGATGGTCGCCCAATGCCATTCTGCTTAAGAGCCTCTCTCAGTGTTTCGTCTTCGACTTGCTTCCCTGCCGTTTCCATAGCTCGTAGCAAAGTAGCTTCGGTATAATACTTGGGAGGCTCTGTTGTACGCTCTCGGATGGAAGGTTCGTGGGGGCCGGATTCTCCCTCTACAAAGGCGGGTAAGAGACTCTCTTTTCCCTCTTGGGGCTCCCCTTGTCCCTCTTTATTCCCTTGGTTTGTCGCATCCTCCTTCCCCTTTTGAGATGAAAGAACGACACGCCAACCCGGATCCAAAATCTCTTTTCCGGTCGCTTTTAGTTCTATCCCTTCTACCTCCGCAAGAACCGTTGTTGTAGCCGTTTTGGCATCGGGATAAAATGCAGCAATAAAGCGTAGAGCGATAAGGTCGTAGATTCGATTTTCATTTAGCGTAAGTCCGGAGGGGAGGGGCACTCCCGTAGGAATGATAGCGTGATGATCGGTTACCTTTTTGTTGTCGAATACCTTTTTGCTTTTCTTGGGCGGCTTCCCTGAGGAAAGAATAGGGGTAACAAGATGCTCGTAAGGGCGTAACCCTTTGAGTATGGCTGGCACTTTGGGGTAAATATCCTCGGATAGATAGGTGGTATCTACACGGGGATAGGTCGTGAGTTTCTTCTCATATAGGCTTTGGATAGTCTGTAGAGTAGTCTCTGCAGTCATGCCAAAACGCTTATTGGCCTCTACTTGTAGGCTTGTAAGGTCGAAGAGTCTCGGGGGAAGTTCTTTCCCCTGCTGCTTGGTTACCTTTTTGATGGTAAGAGGAGCAGAACGGATGCTTTCAATAAGAGCTTCTACCTCCTCTTTGGTGGAGAAACTCTCTGCCGTCTGCCGAAATAGAGTCTCCTTATAGGTCGTCTGCAACTCAAAAGAGGTAGTGGGGACGAAGTACTCGATTTGTCGTCCTCGCTCCACAATGAGAGCTAGGGTGGGCGTTTGTACTCGCCCAACAGAGAGAACCCTCCCGGGTTGTGGGAAGCGCATGGTGTAGAGGCGTGTCGCATTGATCCCGAGTAGCCAATCGCCAATTGCTCTTGCAAGGCCTGCCTCGTAGAGGCTTTTCATCTCTTCGTTGGTACGAAGTTGGGTAAACCCCTCTCGGATAGCCTCGTCTGTAAGGCTAGATACCCATAGTCTGCGAATGGGACATTTGCAAAGAGCTTTGGTGAGAACCCATTGCTGTATAAGCTCTCCCTCTTGCCCGGCATCACCACAATTGATCACCTCATCGGCCTTTTCTACAAGCTGACGAATAACTTCGAATTGACGCTTATAGTCTTCGTTCTCAATTAGTTTTATGCCAAAACGTTGGGGGATGAGAGGGAGATCGCCGAGGCTCCACCGTTTCCAAAGAGGGAGGTAGTCGTTGGGCTCCTTCAGGGTACAGAGGTGACCAAGAGTCCACGTAACACAATACCCATTACCCTCAATGAATCCATTTTGAGGGTGATTAGCCCCCAATATGCGAGCAATCTCACGAGCTACGGAAGGTTTCTCGGCAATACAAACAATCATATATCGATCAGCTCCTCTCCGGGTGAAAATAAAATCCTTTCTGGGCAGAAACCTCTTCTGTTTCTGGCTGGAAACATGTTGTGTTTCTGCCCTAAAAGGAAATTATTTCTCGCCACCAAATTCCATTAAATAGGCCTTGATAAAATCATCAATGTCGCCATCCATTACAGCATTTACATTGGAGGTCTGGAAGTTGGTACGATGGTCTTTTACGCGCCGATCGTCGAATACATAGCTTCGGATCTGCGAACCCCATTCAATTTTCTTCTTACCGGCCTCCACTTCTGCTTGGGCAGCTCGCCTCTTCTCTAGCTCTATGTCGTAGAGTTGAGAGCGGAGTAGGCGGAGTGCATTCTCTCTATTATCTAGCTGAGACCTACTCTCGGTATTCTCGATAACGATCTCTCGCTCTTCTCCCGTGTCGGGGTCTTTGAATTGGTAATGTAAGCGTACACCGGTCTCTACCTTGTTCACATTTTGCCCCCCGGCACCACTTGAGCGGAAAGTATCCCATGATAGGTTGGCAGGGTTGACTGCAATCTCTATACTATCGTCGACAAGGGGTACAACGAAAACGGAGGCGAACGAAGTCATTCGCTTCCCTTGGGCGTTGTAGGGAGAGACACGCACGAGGCGATGTACCCCGTTCTCGCTTTTGAGGAATCCGTAGGCTAGGTCGCCCTCAATCTGCATCGTTACCGTTTTGATACCCGCTTCGTCTCCATCTTGCCAGTTGGTGATGGTCACTTTGTAGTCGTGGTTTTCTGCCCAACGCTGGTATAAGCGGACTAGCATCGAAGCCCAATCTTGGCTTTCGGTACCTCCGGCTCCTGCATTGACCTTGAGTACTGCCCCTAGGCGATCTTCTTCTCTTCGGAGCATGTTGCGAAGCTCTACATTCTCAATCAGAGAGAGAGCTACTTGGTAGGCTTGGTCTACCTCCTCTTCTTCGGCAACTCCTTCTTTGTAGAAATCGAAGCTCAACTTTACCTCTTCTACCGCAGACTCTACCGATTCGTAGGCTTCTATCCAGCGACGAATCTCCTTGACCTTGCGCATTTGCGCTTCAGCTCTTTTATTGTCTTCCCAAAAGTCGGGAGCTTGGGTGATAAGTTCTTCTTCCTCTAGTTGGATACGTCTATTATCGACGTCAAAGATACCCCCTCAGCGCTTCCTTGCGCTCCAACAGATTATTCAGTTGGTCTATTGTAATCATCTTCTATATCATTAAAAACTCCTGCAAAGGTACTCATTCATTTCTCAAAGGGGCATACTTATCTTGACATGATGTACAACTGATGGGTAGAAAATGTCTGTGATGGGAGCAAAAAGAGTAACTTTGTGGCGTGTATGGAAGATATATTTGATATACGAGAAGAGAGTTGTCGCCCCGTTACCGACGAACAGATAGAGGAGGCTCTTCGCCCGATTAGTTTCCGTTCTTTCAGAGGACAGGATACGGTGGTGGAGAATCTCTCCGTATTTGTGCAGGCTGCAGCTATGCGTGGCGATAGTCTCGACCACGTCTTGTTGCATGGCCCCCCAGGCTTGGGTAAGACCACGCTCTCCAATATCATCGCAGCAGAGCTAGGTGTTGGCATTAAAATAACATCCGGCCCTGTACTCGACAAACCGGGAGATTTGGCAGGATTGCTTACCTCGTTGGAGCCTCGTGATGTCTTGTTTATTGACGAAATTCACCGACTAAGTCCGATTGTAGAGGAGTATCTCTATTCGGCAATGGAGGACTACCGCATTGACATCATGATTGATAAGGGCCCCGGTGCTCGCTCTATTCAGATAGACCTCAACCCCTTTACTTTGGTAGGTGCAACGACGCGTAGTGGTTTGCTTACAGCTCCCTTGCGAGCGCGTTTTGGTATAAATCTACACCTCGAGTACTACGACACCAAGACGATTGCAGGTATTGTACTCCGGTCGGCTGGCATTTTGGGGGTTGCGTGTAGCGAAGATGCTGCCGCTGAGATTGCGCGTAGGAGTAGGGGGACGCCACGTATCGCCAATGCCCTACTGCGTCGGGTGCGCGACTTTGCCCAAGTGAGGGGGAATGGTACTATTGACTCCGAGATTGCCGTCTTTTCACTAGAGGCTCTCAATATTGATAGTTGTGGTTTGGATAATATAGACCACAAACTATTGACGACCATCATAGATAAGTTTGGAGGAGGCCCTGTGGGGGTATCTACCATTGCTACGGCTATGAGCGAAGATGTAGGCACTATAGAGGAGGTTTATGAACCTTTTTTGATAAAGGAGGGTTTTATCAAACGTACTCCCAGAGGGCGAGAAGCTACAGCTCATGCCTATGAGCATTTGGGGCGTACCATCCTACCTCCATATAGTAACTCCCTTTTTACAGATTAAGTCTCCCTTAAGGGGGGAGAGAATAGATACAGTAAGAAACTATAAACCAATATAAACATATGAAGATAGATAAGTTAGATCGTCGCATTCTTGCCATTATTTCGGACAATGCTCGCATTCCGTTTCGTGATGTAGCAGAGCGATGTGGAGTATCTCGCGCAGCTATTCACCAACATGTACAGCGTATGGTGGAGCGAGGGGTAATTACGGGATCCGGATATCGCGTGAATCCCAAAGACTTAGGTTATACCACTTGTACTTACATTGGGGTGCGCCTAGAGCGTGCTGCTCTGTACCGCGAAGTGTTGCCTCAGATAGAAGCAATACCCGAAGTTGTGGAATGCCACTACACCACGGGGCCTTACTCAATGCTGATCAAGCTATATGCCGTAGACAATTCGCACTTGATGCACATATTGAGTAATCGCATTCAGTCTATTGCCGGAGTTTCGTCTACAGAGACATTGATCTCTCTTGCAGAAGGTTTTGTGCGTAATATGCCTATCCCGGAAGAGGATACCACGGATTCGTATACTTCCTATAACGCGGAGTAATAGCCTATCCCTCAGTAGAGGGGATGCCAAAACCGATCCCTATGAAGGTCTTTTCCCTTCACGAGTTGAATAGCAGTATCCGTCGAGCTTTTGAACAAAACTTCGGAGGCCGATTTTGGGTTACTGCTGAGACTAGTGGGATCAAGTCTCCCCCTCAGGGGGGACACTTTTACTTTGAACTTCTTGAGAAAGGCGAGAGAGAAGGGCAGATCTTAGCCCGATCTCGTGTCGTGATGTGGCGTGCTTCTGTAGGCTCTTTGCTTGCTAAGTTTGAATCTGCAACGGGTCAGACTTTTACGAACGGACTGCAGGTGCAGCTTTTGGTGGGCGTCCACTTCCATGAGCAATTTGGTCTCTACCTTGATGTTTATGACTTAGACCCCACCTTTACGTTGGGGGATATGGCAAGAAAGCGTAGAGAGACGCTTGAGCGATTGCGACGAGAGGGTTTGATTGATTGCCAGAAGGCTCTGACTTTGGGGCGTCCTTTGCGGCATATTGCCGTTATCTCTTCGGCTTCGGCAGCTGGGTGGGGCGATTTCTATAGTCATATACAAGCTGCGAGAGAGCAGTGGCCTTTTCTCCTCCAATTTTATCCTGCACTGATGCAAGGAGAGGGAACAACCACTTCCATTCTTTCGGCTCTCCGAGAGATTGTACAGAGTGGGATAGCGTATGATTGTGTGGTACTTATACGAGGAGGAGGGGCAGAGATTGATTTGATGGCTTTTGATAGTTATGAGCTTTGCGCCTCAATCGCTCGCTATCCCTTACCTATTATCGTGGGGATAGGGCACGAGCGTGATACAAGTGTTGCCGATAGGGTAGCTCACCATTCCCTAAAGACCCCCACAGCTGTCGCCGAGTTCCTCCTCAATAGCAGAGAGAGGGAATGGACCCTTCTGAGAAAGCTCTCTGAGCGATTGCAGCGATCCGTTGTACTGATGCAGGACTACCATTTGGTACTGTTGCAGCGCCTTGTGCATCACCTCCCTATAGCTATAAAAGAATCTACTCAACAGGAGTTTTTTAAGTTGCAACGTCAAGAGGCTACTTTGCAACGCACCGCTCTCATGCTCTTAGAACAAGAGAGACAGCGTATTGAGCACTGCAGCTACGTACTCAAAGCCACAATGCCCAAGTTGTTGCTCAGCTACCAAAGCGTATTAGAGCAAGAGCAACAGCACCTACAGCGCGTACTTCCCCTCATCCTAGAGAAGAAGAAAGAATCTCTTGAGCATTTGGCAAGGTTGGTGCAGCTTCTTAGTCCTCGTCAAACACTCAAGCGAGGGTATTCTATTGTACGAAAAGCGGATAAGAGCATCCTTTCTTCTCAGCAACTAACAAGGGGCGATACCCTTGAGATCTTCTTGTATGAAGGACGTGTGGGAGCGCAGGTTTCTTCTGTAGAACTCCCTCCCTCCTACTCCAATGACCCTGAAAACTCAACTTCTTTGTGATGAAATATATTGCTTCTATAGGTCTTCTTTTGGTCTTCTTATCCCTTGCATTGACGGGTTGCCATGACCAGTTTGACCATTTTACATCAGACCCGAATGCGCGCATTTCGTTCTCTCAAGACACCTTGCGTTTGGATACCTTATATTCTGAGCAACCCTCTTCTACGCGTACGCTATTGGTCTACAATAAAGGGAATAAGGCACTCAAAATAGATGAGATAAGGTTGCTTCATGGTGTAGAGCGGGGTTTTAGAATAAATGTAGATGGACGGTCCGGACAACGTTTTGAGGGGGTGACACTACCTGCAGGAGATAGTATTCATGTGTTTGTAGAAGCTACTCTGCAAAGGATGATTGATGATTTGCCCCAATTGATTACGGACTCAATCCTATTTCGCTTCAATGGGAAACAACAAGCACTACGAATAGAAAGTTGGTGTCATAATCTTGATCAATACGATCTGCTTCACGTCCAAAAAGACTCTGTGATAACTGCTCAAAGACCGCTTTATATCCGTGATAGTTTAGTGGTGGATGAGGGAGTAATCCTTACCTTGGAGGCAGGCGTACACTTACTATTGGGCGACAAAGCCCATATTAGTATCTACGGCTCTTTATGCGCCAATGGTACTCCGACGGAGAGAGTACTCATAGAGGGGTTGAGACGTGACTATTTAATCCCTTCTATCAACTATCGCCTCGTGCCTGGGCAGTGGAACTTCGTACGTTTAGCTCGTGGTACAAAGGGGAATAAACTCCTCTATACAACCATCCGAAATGGTAGAGATGGACTTATTTGTGATGCTACACACTCCGCAAGTGGGGAAGAAACTCTTTATGCCGAGGGGCTGATTATTACAAATATGAAAGGGCGAGCCCTTACTCTTGATAGAGCACGTGTACGTCTGTATAATTGTGAGCTTTCAAATACACTATCTACAACTCTTTTGGTTACAGGAGGTATAACGGAATTGTTGCATTGTAGCTTGGTGAATTATTATGCTTGGGACAAAAGAGAGGGAAGTACCTTGGTATATAATCTGCCAGAGAGTGGGGGAGCAGAGCAGACCTCTTTCAAAGCAACTAATACCCTAGTGGATGGTGCACGTAGTGTGATACGTATAGCAGGAAGGGAGCCTGTGGGGGGAGAGATTGAACTGGCCGAGAAGGTAAGAGATCGAACTACATTTGACCATTGCTATTTGCGTACTGCCCTCCCACAAAATAACGGCGTTGCCTACTTTGATTGTATAGAAGCCAAGCAACCTGCAGACGAGGTTTATGTGCATGTAGGGCGAGATCGGAAAAAAGATAAGATGGATTTTGTCTATTTCTTCCAGCCTTGGGCAGATGCTCCATGGGTACAGAAAGGGGTGAAAAGTGACCTGTCTACAGATATACAGGGGCGTACAAGAGCTATACAACCGACCATCGGAGCTTATGAACCCTCTACGGAAAAGCGAAAGTAGATAGGAGGGAAAAAGACTTCTTACGGAAACGAAAAGGTCTCGATTTAGAAGGTTGCATAACCTTTTAAACCGAGACCTCTTTTGGTAGAGCACTTCTCTTGAATGAGAAGATGCCCAGAGAGAGAGGGAGAAGGCTACGTTATACTCAAATACCTATGAGATTGAACTGCAGCCTCTCCTCGATGAGGATCAATCGTGATCCTGGTGGTAGTGATATACAATATGTGCAAAAACCTTATACAATCCATCTTTGTTAGGTTGAGCGTATAAGATGATGGATAGTTGCTCATCCAGCCCTAACTTTGTATTGTAGGCTGTATAGGTATGTCCAATCTTTCCTCCTTGGTTGGCAAACGTCCCATTCCCTGTAAATCCATATGCGTTGGCAATGTCTTTTATTTTTTCCTTTCCAGGTTCTGTAGCAAAAGGATTCTGTTCTTCTAGCATATTGATGCCAAGTTCAATGTGAGCTTGGATCTTATCGACGTAGTTGTACCGAATAGCTAGGATATAGCGATCCTTAAGGAGCTCTCCATTTTCAGTGATAGGAGCAAAATAGTATCCGACTTTTTCGGGATCTTTCTCTTTCATATAGGGATTGGCATATCTCCATCCAAAGGGTGCGTTAGCAGCCTTTATATCATCAAAGAGTTCTTTCATGAGATCTCGTTTGGGGATGTAGAAAGGAAGAGCTAGCGCATTATCCTTGTTCCCAATCATGCGAGCTGAGTAGTCGGTTTCGGGTTTGTAAACAAGTACGGATATTCTTTTTGTTTGTTCTCCTGCCTTTACAACAATGGTAGCATTGCCTTCTGCTTCACCTTTTACTTCTCCTTTTTCGTTTACAGTAGCGATCTTGTTATTGGTAGAGCTAAAGGAAACAGTAGTATTTTCTGGGGTAACTTTTGCTTTAATGCTCCCAACTTCCCCTACCTTAATCTTTAGAGAGGCAGGAGAAACGGTTAGCTTAACTTCTGGGGTCTTGGGACCGCATGCAGATACCATCAAAGTAAAGATGGCAAGTGCCATAATGGCAAATTTGTTTCTATTCATATGTTTTCTTGTTTTGGGTTCTTCTTAGAGGAGAAAAGGTAGTACAGCGGAGGTGCTGTACTTAGCCTTTTCTCTACCGAGGATTGTTTATTTCTTTAGTACGGTGATGCGTTGAGAGATACGTTGATTTGCAGTTTCTAGTACTACAATAAATACGCCTTCGCTTAACTGAGAGAGGTCTACACTCTCTTGAGGATGGTTTATCTGAACTAGGCGAGCTCCGTCCATGCTGTACACACTTAGTTGGGCAACCTCTTGTGCATTCTTTAGATAAAGTGTAGAGTTTGATCCAAGTTGTGTTGGGAATACTGCTGGAGTATTTGTGTCGATTCCTTCCGTTGCAAGCTCTGTTTCGTAAGAAACCTTCACTTCGTACTTGTCGCTAGTAGAACCTGTTGCATCTTGGTAGGTTGTAGCCTTTAGTCCTTTGGCAACTTCCACTCCGTTCTTCAACACCTTATATTCCTTTACAATGGGGAAGGTTACCGGAGATACTGCTTTTGCGAAGCATTCGAAATCTTCTTTCTTTTCAACATCAGGCGAGGAAGCGAAAACAACACGGATTGCATGATATGCTTCGGGAGGTGTAGAACCCCTATAATAATCTTCAGGAACAGGGTGCTGCATCCCATTAACGAGGAGGAATGCGTCTAGGTAGCGACGAATTTCGTTATCGCTATCCTTTACGTAAGCAATCCCGATGGGAGCATCATCGTTGGGAGATCCACAACCTACAAATAGATCCTGCATGGGGTCGAATTGGAAGGGCTTATCAAGAGTTACCGTTAGCCATTCGCCTTCTTTCCATGTATCGGGTACATCGAATACCTGCTCGTATAGCCTACCAACATTAGTGTCCTTTATTTTGTTATACTCAACACCATTGCGAATACAGATGCTATATTTCCCTTTTGCTTTTGTATCGGGGATGAGTCGTACGGCATAGATGCAAGGAGCTTTTTCTCCCACAAACTTGTCGCTGGGCATACGTTGTACCAATCTATATCTATCAGGAGTGTTCCAGCGGCCTTTCATTTCGCACTTGGGGCGTGCATATGTGCCTAGTTGCATGTTTTTGGGATAACCGAAGAGGGAGATCTCTTGTAGATAAGAGGGAGCTTTCCAAGCCAAGTTAACACCATTAGAACCATTCGCGCTTACTTCTACAGGCACGGTTTCGATGAGTTTCCCTAGATATAGACCGCGTTCGGCGATATCGGAATCTCCATACGTGTAGGCTTTGCCATTATTAAATCCATCATCGGGGATGGTAAGACCGTTGTAGTTGTAGCGAACTTGTACACCATATACAACACCTCCTTCTCGATTAGATCCATTGAGGGCTTCGGTGCGAGTTTCTGTAAAGGAAAGTTCGTCTGTCTCTCCGAGCTCCTTTACCAATACTCCATTTCTATATACACGGTACTGCAACTTCCATTCCGAGGGTAGGTTCTTTTTATCTACACCCTTCCAAGAAACTTGTATCTTTTCGTTGTCTGTGAGTTTAATGGTCAAACTACTAATACCTTCGAGAGGTTTCAAGTTTTCTCTCCAGGTCCCTGCCAGAGTTTCTGCATCACCTTTTGTTTTAGGATCAAGGTAAATATCCATTGAGGATAGAGGATTGCTGGGGTCTTTATAGTTATCCCAGTGGCGGCTGAGACGTCCATAATAGTTGGGGTAGTCACCACACTTAGAGCGCCCTCCCGTGAGGGTCCCTACGACTAAGTGATTCTGATCGAAAATTGAAGAGCCTGATGATCCTCCTTCTGTATCCCCTTCGGTGAAGGTTACTAGGAAGTGGTCTCCTCGTCCTCCCAAAGCTCCGAAAACATCCCATGTGCTAATCTCGATGGGGCTATCAGAAACCGAAATCTTCTTAGCATCCCCAGAAGGGTGGTGGATTCCTACAATTCTTCCCTTGGGACGTGCTGTAATACGATCCCATCCATTATAGTAAACTCTATAGTTCTTGGGGACTTCAGTATTAGCAAGTAGAAGCATACCATCGCTCTTGGGTACCCCCTTTCCTTCGACAATAGGAAGGTAGCTCTTTACGGTACATCCAATGATAGACTTTCCTCGGCTTAACGCTTCTGCTCCGTTGCTGCAGGTTGACTTTTCATAGTTAAATCTGAAAACCCACTTGTCAAGATCCGCTTGTGAGGTTAGAGGTTTTTCATTATCCCCGGTGATACAGTGTGCTGCCGTAAGGATGTAGGGAGCAAAGTCGAGGTTGGTGTTATTAAGAAGGTTCCCTGAGCAACAACCCAAAGATACCTTACCATCTTCAGTTTCGTACATAACGATCTGTACTACCCCTGTCTTTTCGGTTTGCCATTCTGCTCCTTGCTTACAATTGACACCAATCTGGCAAAGAGGGTCGCTATTATCTTCTCCGGGGTCGAAGAACTTCTTTGTGAGAGATCCCAGACCTACATGAGAGTAAACAATATGACCTATACCATCAATCAATAGAGAGGGCATCTCATTCCTTCTCCCCGGTACGTATTCGAGGATCACTTCATTACCCTTGAGAGGCTCTGTAGAGAAGACGCCGTGTTTGGGGTGTGTCTCGTTGGTGTAAGCTCCAAGAAGGGCACTTTTGTTGGTGTTGTATATGAAAAGTTTCCCTCCGTCGTTTGGAATAAAGAAGTCTTTGTAGGTAATGGAGAGAGCCTTAGCCCCCGGAGAGGAGATGGCTAGGCGATAAACCTCTTTTCCGGATTCTAGAGTGGTGCGTTTAGCCTCCTTGGCAAAGTCGATAGAGGTCTCTACAACTTGCCCCACGCGTAGAGGCTTAAAGTGAATGGAATTCGTCCCCCATTCGTTCAAGGTTTTCAGGTCTTGTGCATTAAAGTCGGGGGCTACTCGCACAATGTTGATGGCCTCAGCTCCTCGAAGCTCAGACTTGGGTGCTGTAAAGCTGGGGGGCAATCCTCCAAAGGATTCCTGTGCATAGGCTTGATAAGCTTGTGCTCCGATCAGAGGAGCTGCTAGCGCAAGCAGTACAGCCTTTTTACAATTGATTTTCATTTTGATCTGTTGTAATCTATATAGATGTCTTAATTCTTCACAGAATAGAGGGAGAAGCCATGTCATTCTCTGTATGACAAGGTAGCTCCTCCCTCATAAAGACTATTTAAAACTATGCTTAGTGACGAACAATGAGACGTTTAGAAACATTGCCTACCAACACAACATAGATACCTTCTGCGAGCCCGGCTACATTGAGAGCTGCTCTACCAGTGAGATCTGCTACAGAAGAGAGAATGCGTACTCCGTCTAATGTATATAGATCGATAGTAGCTTCCTTAGAAGCGCCTTCAACAAAGACTTCTGCTCTTGCAGGGTTGGGGAAGAGTACAACGTTTACATCGTCTCTAACTATCTCTTTGGTGAAAGTGCTTTCCCAAGTTTCTCCTTCATAGGGATCTTTAGTATCTAGGAGCCATGCAAATGTTGCTACCACTTCTGTATCTTTATCAAGGACAAATTCTTTGGTCCCCTTGATGTTCTTTCCATTTGCTTTCAAAGACTGGAGCTCTCTTTCTCCATCCGTTTCATTGGGGTCAATGGTAGCAATAACTTCAATCTTCAAGCCTTTAGGAAGTCTCTCGAGATCCTGATTTAGTCTTTCACCTCTGAGCTTTAGGACACCATGACCCTCACGTTTCAGTTTTACTTTGCAGATGTCATTGGTAAATGAAGCAACTACTTCTCCGTCTTTAGATACCCAGAAAGTTGAGTTTGCGAAGAGATCTTCGGGGGCAGCACCTTCTTCAGAAGGAGTAAATTTGAGCGTCTTTAGCCCATATCCGGCATCAGGAGTAATTGTTACATCCACTCTAGTGTCTGTATAGGCTTGTATAGAAGTACCATCTTGGTTGTTGAGTTTGATAGAACCGCCATTACCTTCTGTACGACACTTGATTGTGCGAAGTATGGCTCCAGGATAGTTAGCATAGGTGCGGTGGTCAAGGATATTCCAATTCTTATCCTTAGCAGCCTTTACATCGTCTGAAGTGCAGAGGTTGTGCTCTTCGGGGTCACGAGTCTGTACTGCGTAGAGAGAGCCAGCGCTGATCGATTCTTTTCCAGGTAGAGACGCAATGAGTTTCTTCATATCGTCTCCCTGAATGTTGTTTTTGTAGACATTGACTTCAGAAAGTTCATTTAGCCCTTTCAGCTCCAATGAGGTCAGCTTGTTGTTGCCCAACTCAATGCTCCCTAGCTCAGTGCAAGCAGAGAGGTCTATCGAAGAGAGTTGGTTGTCGTTCAGATAAAGATACTTGTGAGTAGGACGCAATTTTATGGAAGAGAGTTTATTCTCACTAGCGTAAACAGTGCCAAGCTCTCCGGTACAAGCAGTGAGGTCTAGAGAGGTTAGTTCATTTTTTTGGACTTTAAGAGTTGACAACATAGGACAACCGGTAACCTTGAAAGAAGTTAGTTTGTTGTTTTCGATCGAGAACTCGCTAAGATTTTCTAGACCTTTCAACTCAAACTCGCCTGTAAACTTATTACTTCCTAGACCAACCTCTGTAAGAGATTGTGAGCATTTAGAGAAATCTACAGCGGTAAGGCTGTTATTTTCAAGATTGATCTCGCTGAGTGATGGTAGTTCTTCCAACTTTAGTGTAGAGATCTTGTTACCATAGAGGTTTAGTTCTCTAAGTGCGGGAAGACTAACTGCGGTAAAGCTTGTAAGCTTTGAGTCCTTTTGCTTGTTCTTGATTGAAATTAGTTCTAGCTTTGGACAAGAAGCAAAACCTACCTCTTCAAGAGGGTTATACGATAGTACAACACTCACCAAATCAGGTAAATTCTTTATCTCAGTTTTTGATAGGGCGTTATGGGAAAGATCCAGCTCTCTTAATTTTGTTAAACCCGTAAGATCCAAATCTCTGAGCGAACTCATTGTTAGTGAGGCAACTTCGAGATTTTTTGCGTCGGTAAGATTAATCTTTATTAGCTTACTTCCATCGCAATAAATCTTCTTCAAGTTGGTACACCCTGTAAGGTCGATTTCTCGTACATCAGTTGCAGAGGCACCTAGATATTCGAGAGCCTTCATCCCTTTGAGGTCAAGTACTCCCATCTTGTTTGTTTCCACGATAAGCGTCTTTAGGTTTTCGGGGTTCTCAAAATGGATGGAGTCAATAGCCGATAGGTTACAATCAAAGTAAGTGACAGGACCTGTGATAGTAATCCAGCTCTTTGTCACCTTCCATGCTTTGTGTCCATCGGGTAGGGTTATGAGTTCACATCCATCAATGCTGACTCCTCCTTCTCCATCCTTAGGTGTCATGATGAGGTTAATCCTCTCATCACTGTTCGGCTTTACCTGGGTTCTAAACTTGATGACTTGCTGTTTCGGATCCTGAGCATTGGCATGGTTGGGCAAAAGCGCTCCCATGAATGCTAGCAACGAAATAAGCGTAACAATTCTAAATTTCATAGCTTTTGTTAATTTATGAGAATGATGTTCTATAGCCAATACTTAGGGAATGTAAACCTTCTGGGTCTTTCCGTTGGAAGAAACCAAATAGATACCCGTAGACAACTCTACACTGAAGGCTGTTTCGTTGGTGCTGTGTACCAAGTAGCCGTTGATAGAGTAGAGGTTTACCTGATTAGCTTCGGGGTTTTGGATGCGAAGAACGCCTGCAGAGGGCATCAAAACAAGACTTTCGTTCTCTACTTCTTCGGCGCTTAGACCTTCTAGTTTTACGATTTGACGGAATTTCTTCCATGCAGAGGCTCCCTTATATTGAGAGAGACTTGCTTCAGGCACTTGCAACTGTGCACCCTTAACAAGATCATCATCAAAGTTCACAGCCTTACCTTCAGTATCCTGTACCTTGGGAGGGATCTCAGCATAGACACGTATTATACCTTTACCCTTCGTGGCGAGGGCATCACAAGATGAAAATACGAAGTCCCCGACGTTCTTACAGCCTTTCCCAATCTCTACATAGTTGAGGCGCTTACAATCCTGGAAAGCTCCTGTAGCAATAGTTTCAACGGCATCCGGCACTTTTATAGAATGGATATTGGCTCCGCTGAAGGCATACGCTTCAATGGATTTAAGAGTTGTGGGGAGGATAACCTCACGGGGACCTTTACCTCTGTATACCTGTTCCATGTATTCATTTTCATAGAACATAACCATTGCTTTATTTCCGATATGTTCTATTCCTTCGGGGATAGTAATCGGATCCAATTCTTTTGTGTATAGGAGAGAAACGGCTGTGTGAGTCTTTTTGTCGGCAAGGAGCCTTCCGTTCATAAGGGCTTCGTAGGTAGTGTTACCTTCTGCTACTTCAAACTTTTTGCATTTTTCGAGAAGGCAGAAGGTAGAGCCATTAGCAATTTTATCTACAGAAGCAGGGATTTTCATTGATTCTAGACTCTTACAGAAGTAAAATGCTGTTGATGCAATCTCCTTAAGACCTTCGTTTAAGGTGATTTCTGTAAGGTACTCACAAAACTCAAAAGCCCCCTCTTCTATCTTCTTTACCGTAGAGGGGAGTACAACTTTCGTTACATCTTTCCTATACGATGGGTATTTGATAACCGTAGACTCGTCTTTTGTATATAGGGCACCATCTCGATTAGAGAAAGCTTTGTTCCCATCTGCTACAATTATCTCTTTGATATCCCAGCAGCCAGAGAATGCTCCTTCTCCAATTTTTGTAAGCCCCTTGCCAAGTTTGATGGAACCAAGTTTGATGGCATCCTTAAAGCATCTATCATCAATTTCTTCCGTTGCATCAGGAATTTCCATCTTTAGAATTGAAGCTCCCCAAAAAGCACCCTGCCCGATATATTGGATCGTCTTGGGAAGTTTGACACTTTGCAAATTGAACATGTTCGCAAATGCAACACGCCCAATAGCAACTACAGTATAGGTACTGCCGCCGTGAGTAATAGTTTCCGGCACCTCCATGCTGTGTTGGTAGACATTGTCTATACCACTATACGGAGCTACTCCTACAGTTTTTTGTGCTTCGCTAATGACGTAATAGAAAAACTTACCTTCCTGGAACTTTTTTGAGTAGTCAGGTTTTTTCCACGAGTCATCGAATGTTGTGCCTCGGGTGGCATTGTAGGTTACATTGTCCCCGGTGCTGATTTCTTTTTGGGCAGCCGATGGCACGACTGTATTCCCAAAAGAATTCGTTGCTACTGCCGACATTACTGAAGCAATAGCAACAGAAATAAGGGTAGTTCTTTTCATCTTTTCTGTTTTAATGTTTATATTGCGGTTTTATATCATATAGTCTTTGCAAGCGGTTTTTTGCCGCTATCTTTATTTCCACTCACGTGCGAAGATAGATACTTTTTCCAAAACGACAATCTTTTCTGGGCTCTGAAAGTCTATTTTTTGGAGTGGATTATCTGCTCGATAATAAGGTTGTTTCATTTCGTACTATTCCCTGTACGTATTATACGATTTTGTGCGTACAGTGGGGTGATGAGCTGAAAAGAACGCAAAAAGGCTACTACACAGAGAGATAACGAAAAATACCTTTACTGCTGAGTCGCACTAAGTACTATGCCCTCAGCTTTTATTCTTCTTTCCCGTGCAGTAGTCTTTTATTTTAGTAGGGAGGCTCAGGGGAAAGCCTCCCTAGGGAAGAGCTACCTTAGTATAACCTTTCGGATGGTACGCAAAGAATCCTTTTCTACAACTACGAGGAGAATGTCTCCGGCAGTTCCTTCGAACAGTAGATGGTTAGTAGCACTAGAGAGGAGCGCCCCTGAGAGGTTGTATAGAGAGATTTTTCCTTCGGCATCAATGGAGAGTCTGTTTTCTGTCGTGGATATCTTGACAAGCGGAGCAGAAATCTCCTTACAACTTGTAGGAGCCGGAGCCTCTTCGAGAGCTTTAATCTGTCTAAAGCTTTCTGAGTAAACAGCATTCGCTCTGTAGATTTCGAGACTTTCTTGGGGAACGTACAGAGTGGCATTCTCTGGGAGCTGGTCGAATGACCCTTCGGTTTGGTAGGAGCCTATTCTGCCTTTTGGGGAAGCTGCCGGAGGTGTTATGGCTCTTATAATTACAGTCTCTAGCACGTTGTCTCCCTTGAATGCATTGTTCTTAATTGTTGTCACGGAGGCGGGTAGATCTACATAAGTTAAAGTGATACATTGAGAGAGAGCACTTGTGCCAACGACCTGAACGCCCTCTCCAATGAGAAGCTCTTCTAGGATAATATTGTTGTAGACAGCCCTGTCTGCTATCGCTGTTATACCTGCTGGGAGAGATATATTTCTTCCCCCATTCCAGCCATTGGGGATAAATAGTAGGGCATTGCTTTCTTTCTCTATCAGTAGTCCATCTTTTATTACATACTTGCTGTTCTCTCCATCAAACCTTATGTCTCGCAACTTGAAGGCATTGTAGATACCACAAGGGTAGAAGGTATTTAGAGTGCTTGGTAAAACTAATTCGGTAATCTTTGCTCCACTGATAGCCGCTTCGTGCATTACCTCTAGTTGTTTGTTGAGGGTAATTGATGTTAGCTCCGTTGCCCAGATACCTCCTTCGCCAATTTCTTTGACCCCCTCTGCAAGGACTAGGTTTCGCAAGGTCTGGTTGGAGAGCTTTTCCCCACCAATGGCTCCGTCTGCAATGTAAACCGTCTTCGATAGGGTAGGATCTTTGGTCATATCTAAAGATTCTTCCGCTCCTATGAATCGAATCAATGTATTGCTAGTGTGGTCGTAGATATAGCTCATCTTAGAGATGCCACTTTCTTCGGGTAGGGCTTCGATGTTTTTGAAAAGCTTCCATCCGTCTGCAGCCTGATATTGCGCAATTGCACCCTCAGGTACGTAGAGTTTGCATTGGGCAACATTTACACCATTGAGTGCGTCTTCGCCCATTACTTCCGGCGGAAAAGCTCGGTAGGAATATATCTCTTCAAGTCCTGTGCAATTGAAAAAGGCATTTGCATTGAACCGTGATAACTCGCCGGGTATATAGAGTCTCTTGAGGCTTTTGCAGTTGTCAAAAGCTCGGGGGGCTGTCCCAATTGTTGAGAATGGGATGACAAATTCTTCCGAAGATTTACCTCTTGGATATTGCTCCAAGTACCATTTGTCAAAGAGATAGCTATAGAGAACGCCCCCTATAGAGAAGTAGGTTTCATTCCCCTTCTCAACCTCTATATCGCTAAGTTGTCTGCAGTTGTAAAAAGCATATGCTCCAAGCTCTTCTAGAGTTTTGGGGAGAAGAATGCTCTTTAGCTTAGCACAGCCGCTAAAGGCTGAGCCTTCGATACGTTGTACCTTCTTTAGATCTACTTTCTCAAGGCTCTTGCATGCAAAAAAACTTTCCTCTCCGATGGACTCGAGTTTTTCGTCCCAAGAAATCTCTCGCAGATTATTACAATCTGCAAAAGCACCTGTATTGATTTGTTTGCAGAGAGGTGGAAGGATGATTTTCTGAAGGTCTCGATTCGCTTTGAAGGCTGCATCACCAATCGTCTCAATCAGGGCAAAAGTGGGATCCTTGCTAAGGTCGATAGTTTCTTCGCTTCCTGTCCACTTAACTAGGGTCTTTTTCCCCTCGTCAATTTGGTAGGACTCTTTTGGATAGCTCTGAGCTAGTAAGGTTAGAGGTGCTAGAAATAGAACCAATCCCAAAACAAAAGTACTTTTTCGCATAAGAGAATAGGATTTATTAGTGAATAAAAGGAATAAGCATTGTACGAGCAAAATCGCTGCAGTTCTCGCTAAGAGAAGAGGAGGAGAAATGAATTATTCTTTTGATAATCTAGTGAAATAATTTTCTGTTTTGCGGAGTAGTATCCTGTCATTTAGAAAGTGTTTGTCTGATGTTGTGAGACAAATGTATATATTATTGCTGATATGACAATGTGGTGGTAAGTAAATTTTTATTTTTTACTCGAATGGGAGGAGGAGAGAGTTGTGCGATAATCTTCAAAGATCTCTTTTAGTTGTATTCTGAGGTCTAGGTGTTCTTGGAGTAGATCAACAATTGCTTCTTAAGGGAAAAAGGCTGCCTTTGAGCGATGAAGAGAGTCTTCCATTAGAGAAAAACAGATACACTTGCTTCGTGGCTCCAGCGGATAAAAGTTCCTCTTATAAGGCGAAGGGGGCAGGGAGTACGAACCGAAATAGTAGAGCGTCTCAGGAGACAAAATAGAAAAAGAGCCTGCCCCGTATTATGGGCAAGCTCTTTTAGTTTTGGATTATAGGCTCCTTTGGAGTCTAGTGATTATCTATTCCCTTTGCAACCATTGAGAGGGCAATATGGGTAGGTGGGCGTGCATTTCAGCCACGCTTAGCAAGGGCACATTGCCAATCCCATGCCGAACGGAGAGTTTCTTCTAGGCTCTTCTCTGCGTGCCAACCGAGCACCTCGTTAGATTTTCTAGCTTCCGCCCAAATGGCTTCTATATCGCCTTCTCGCCTATCCACATACCGATGAGGAACCTTTACGCCTGTGGCGGTCTCAAATTTTTCTATGAGTTCGATTACACTTACCCCTCTGCCGGTACCGATATTGAACATATCAAGCTGAGGGGCTTCCTTCGCTTGTAGCATCCGGTCTAGAGCTGCAATATGGGCTTTTGCCAAGTCTACAACATTGATGTAGTCGCGAATGCAACTACCATCGGGGGTATTATAGTCAGTGCCAAATACACTGAGTACTTCACGGATGCCTGCCGCCGTTTGCGTTAGATAGGGAATAAGATTTTGAGGAACTCCGTTGGGTTCTTCCCCGATAAGAGCTGAGGGATGGGCTCCGATTGGGTTAAAGTAACGTAGCAAGGTAGCTCGAAAATCTGCTCCTGATAGGATGGTATCCCGAATAATTTCTTCGTTAATCTGCTTGGTATTTCCATAAGGCGAAGTTGCAGGAAGGATAGGGGCATCTTCACTTACGGGGAGCACATCGGGCTGACCATACACCGTGCAACTCGAAGAAAAAACAAAAGCTTTGGTTGCAAACTCTTGCATGCACTCCAGCAGGGTGATGAGCGAGAGGATATTATTGCGGTAGTAGAGTAGGGGTTTTTGTACTGACTCCCCTACAGCCTTGCTCGCTGCAAAGTGGATAACGGCATCTATGGGGTGCTCCCTAAAGACTTGGCGCAAGGTTCCTTGGTCGCAGCAGTCAATTGCATAAAACTCGGGGCGTTTGCCCGTGATGGCTTCAACCCCATCGAGCACCTCACGACGAGAGTTGCTTAGGTTGTCTACTACTACTACGTTGTAGCCTGCCGAGATTAGTTCTACCGTTGTGTGGGAGCCAATATAGCCTGTTCCTCCCGTTACGAGAATGGTTCCTTTCATAGTGAATGATTGATAGTTTCGATGTATTGTAGTAATTCTTCTCTCCCTGTCGCTTTTTCTGATGAGGTGTAAAAGAAGGGGGGAAGTTCGTCCCACTCCTCAGACAATGTCTCTTGGTATCGCTTTATAGACTCTTGCAATTTGGGGCGAGAGAGTTTATCGATTTTTGTCATGACAATAGAGAGAGGTACCCCGGCTTCACCCATCTGCTGGATAAACTCTAGGTCTATTTTTTGTGGCTCCAGACGGCTATCGACGAGTATAAATAGATTGATAAGTTGCTTACGTCCCAAGATATATCCCTCAATCATACGGCGAAAGGCAAGGCGTTGCTCCTTATTGCGAGCGGCATAACCATAGCCCGGGAGGTCTACAAGATGCCAATCTTTATTGATCAAGAAATGGTTGATGAGTTGGGTTTTGCCTGGTTTTGAACTTGTCATTGCCAGCTTTGTGTGCCCCGTAAGCATATTGATAAGGGAGGATTTACCCACATTAGAGCGTCCGATGAAGGCATATTCCGGTAGTTTACTCTCGGGGCATTGATCCAATTGAGCACTACTTTTGACAAATTCGGCAGTCTTTATTATCATGAGCCTTAGCTGTTGTGTTTGTTAAATGACACAATAAATACCTCCTTTTGAGGGAAGAAGTCACCTGCAAAGGTAGTCTCTTTCTACTAATTGATTGCCCCTCTCTCTCTACGAGAGCCCTGGGGCTTTCGTTGGAATAACTAATCTCCTCGTTAAAGGAGAGCTATCTGTGGAGACAAAAAGGGAGCTACACTACGTATGAGTGTGCTCCCCTATAATGAATCCGAATCTGACTAGAATTCTATCCGAATCCGGTTAGTTTTTCGCTAGAATCTAGGTGGAATTCTATTTGATTCTGGGCAGGAATTTATTTGTTGTAGCGTGCTTTTAGGATGCGTACCATGTCTTCGCTCATTGAGTCAATATCGAATTGGGGTTTCCAATCCCACTCTTGGCGAGCGCAAGTATCGTCAAGTGAGTTGGGCCACGACTCTGCGATGCCTTGGCGGAGAGGGTCTACATCGTAGGTCATCTCGAAGTTCGGGATCTGACGCTTTACGGCAGCTGCGATTTGGCTAGGCTCGAAACTCATAGAGGCAATATTGAAAGAATTGCGATGAACGAGGCGCGTAGGATCGGCTTCCATTAGCTCGATGGCGGCACGGAGGGCGTCGGGCATGTACATCATATCCATGTAAGTACCCTCTTTTATGGGGCAGACAAACTTACCCTCTTTTACCGCAGCATAGTAGATATCCACAGCGTAATCTGTTGTACCTCCTCCGGGGAGAGTGACGTTGGAGATAAGGCCGGGGAAGCGCACCGAGCGAGTGTCTACACCGAAGCGCTTGAAGTAGTAGTCGCTAAGAAGCTCACCGGCTACTTTGGTCACCCCGTACATCGTCTTGGGGCGTTGTAGGGTATCTTGGGGTGTCTTGTCTTTGGGGGTATCGTTACCAAAAGCTCCGATAGAGCTAGGAGTAAATACGGCACATCCTTTTTCACGAGCAATCTCAAGTACATTGAAGAGACCTCCAAGTCCGATATGCCATGCAAGTTGAGGTTTTGCCTCTGCTACTGCACTCAGTAGGGCTGCTAGGTTGTAAATCGTATCCACATGGTACTTATCTACCACCTCGCTAATCTGCTGGGCGTTGGTAATGTCCACCACTTCGGCAGGACCGGATTCTGCCAATACACCTTTGGGCTCTGCACCCGGGATATAGCCTGCAATTACATTTCCGGAGGGGTAGGTCTCCCTCAACTTCATAGTGAGCTCCGAGCCAATTTGCCCTGTTGAGCCGATGATGAGTATATTCTTCATTACTCCTAAATGGTTAACTATATATCTTCTGCAAAGGTAACTTTTTGCTATTTATTAGAGGTCATTCTCCACCTTTTATAGCGAGCAAATGGTTGCGTAATGGATTGGCATACATGAGTAGCATCTGTTGGCGCAGGTGGGGGCGCGCTTCTTGGGGAGTAGGGCACTTGTCTAGTTGAGTCTCTATGTATTGCTCAAATTCTCCTTGCTCCTTACTGCTGTAATGCCCCGCCGTATGGTGGTGCGTAGAGTCTCTTAGAAGATCATCTGCAATGTAATTAGCCGGATACAATCGGTAGTGGCGATGTATCTCACGGTCTATAAGTTCGGCGGCAAGAAGCAGTTGATCTTTGGGGCTCTTGGGTAGTTCTACCTCAGAGATTAGCTCCCGAAGCGGTGTGCCAATAGTAACATGTATACGTCCCTTTTTGCCCATAAGCCCTTCGCGCATGTTCAGTACATCCTCACCGGGCGACTTGTGGTATTCGCCATTTTGCTGGCGAGCAAGTAGCTCCATCGCCTTGAGGTAGTCACAGGGGTCGTATTCGTAGCTAATGCTTACGGGTACAGTGTTTATGTTTACCAGTCTATCTATGATTGACCCCTCTCCTGCGATGGCAAGCATTTTGAGTAGTGCAGGTTGGGTGCGATCGTTGCTATCTTTTGCACGCCCCTCGCGTTGGGCAATCCACAATGAGGCTTTGTCTTGGGTAATACTGTGGAGGATATAGGCCGAGAGCGCCTGAGAGGAAGCAAGGAAGTCGCGGGGCGATTCGGCGCGTTTTACGGTTACGCTATCCATCAGCCTTACCACTTCTTTAATCCAAGGGCGAGCAAAGAGGTTGTCGCCAATGGCAATGCGGGGGAGACGATACCCCTTATCGGCTAGTAGTACATTGAGTATCCCAGTATCCAAGATGATGTCTCGGTGGTTACTCACAAAGGTGGCCGGAATATCTCCTCCGAGGCGAGAAGTGCCCGATAGATCGCAGCTAAATGCCGTTTTTTGCAGGATATAACGAATGATATTGTAGCCGAATGCCAGTTTTATCTCCCGTATCGTTTGGGATTTTAGCATACCCTGTTTTAGAGCCTCGGCCTGGCTTGGGAGAACCTGATCAAGCAGGGAGCAAAACTCCGGATCGGCCAATAGTTGCTCTACGGCATCGTGTACTTCACTATCGAGATAGGGACGAATATCCCTCCATATTTCGGTTGAGGCAGTTGAGGTCATAGGAGGTGTAGTTTGTCGTTTATAATCGCTGTAAATATATGGGATAGCTCAAGCCCGGCAGCTCGTATCTCTTGGGGGATAAAGCTCGCTTCGGTCATACCGGGGGTCGTATTGACCTCTAGTAAGGTGGGCTTGCCGTCGGCTTCGATAATATAGTCTACGCGGATAATCCCTTGGGCATGCAGTAGGAGGGCAATACGAGAGGTGAGGTCTTGTAGCTCTTTGGTAAGCTCTGCTGAGATGCGTGCAGGCGTAATCTCATCACTATTGCCGTGATATTTCGCATCGAAGTCGAAGAACTCTCCTTTTTTTATTACCACCTCTGTAAGAGGGAGAGGGTGGGGGGTATTGTTTACAATGTAGCAACCGGATGTCACTTCTGTACCTTCGATCAGTCGCTCTACGAGCACCTCCGGAGCTTCTTCGAAGGCTTTTTGTATAGCCACGGCAAGTTGGTCCATGGAGGTTACTTTGGTTGTAGCTATGCTAGACCCCCCGGCATTGGGTTTTACAAATACGGGTAGAGGGATGCGCTTGGCTACCTCTTCCACTTGGTAGGGAATGTCGGAGAATAATCGCTCGGAAGCAGCTATGCGAATACCAAAGGCAGAGAGATAGTGGTTGCAGGTGAACTTATCAAAGGTGAGAGATTCGCACAAAACTCCCCCCGTATTGTAGGGAATCTCGAGCATATCGAAGTACCCTTGCAGCAATCCATTCTCGCCGGGAGTTCCGTGTATGGTAACGAAAGCGTAATCGAAACGGCACTCTTTACCTCCAAGGATAAAGGAGAAGTAGTTGCGGTCTATGGGGAGCCATGTTCCCTCTACTTGTACCTCCCATAGATCTCTAGATAGGCGAACGAGGTAGGGAGAGAAGAGGGTACGATCTATATTCTTTATGATGGTGGCTGCACTACGGAGCGATACTTCTCGCTCTCCGGAGTACCCGCCGGCAACAATGGCTATACGTGGTTTTTGGGTCTTCATATACACTACACTATATAAGTGGGATAGGGTCAAGTTTGATATTTATAAGAGGGAAAGAGCATAATCTCTCCACTCCAAGATGAGTTGCTCCATGTCTCGAGGGAGCGGGGCTTCGAAGCGCATAAATTCTCCGGTTGAGGGGTGGGTAAATCCCAATGTGCGTGCATGGAGGGCTTGTCTCGGGCAAAGCTCGAGCATATGGCGCGCAAACGATAAGTAGCTACTAGAGGGGCGCCCTCGCAGTATCTCGCTACCTCCATATTTTTCGTCCCCAAAGAGAGGGTGATTGATGCTCTTCATATGGGCGCGGATTTGGTGAGTTCTCCCCGTCTCTAGCCGGCACTCAATGTAGGATACAAAGGCAAAAGTCTCAAGTACTCGATAGTGTGTAATGGCATTTTTCCCCTCTTCACTGTCGGGAGGGAAAACACTCATACGCGTCCTGTCTCGCGGATCTCTACCAATATTGCCCTCTATTTTTCCTTCGCTTTCTTTGAAGGCTCCCCACACAAGAGCACGGTAGCTCCGCTCTGAGGTCTTCTCAAAAAACTGTTTCCCCAAGGCTGTTTTTGCCTCGGGGCGCTTCGCTACAACAAGGAGTCCGCTTGTATCTTTATCGATACGATGTACAAGCCCAACATTGGGGTCGTTTGCATCGTATGTAGGGTCGTCTCGGAAGTAATACGCCAAGGCATTTACCAGGGTGCCCGTATAGTTGCCGTTGCCGGGATGCACGACCATACCTGCCGGTTTATTTACCACAAGTAGGTCGTTATCTTCGTAAACAACCTCTAGAGGGATATCCTCGGCAACGATGCCTCGCTCGTGTGGCGGGCGAGCAAGTCGCAGGGTAATAACATCCCCAGGGCGTACCTTGTAGTTGCTTTTGATGGGCGTCTCTCCCACAAAGAGATAACCTGCCTCTGCCGCAAGCTGGATGCGATGCCGAGAGCTGTGCTCTAACTTGTCGACTAGGAATTTATCGATACGGAGGGGCGTTTGTCCCTTATCCACAACGATGCGAAAATGTTCGTAGAGAGCCCCCCCTTCCTCATCACCCTCTTCGTCGAGAGGAGAGAGGGTATCTAGGTCCTCCTCTTCATTCTCCCAATTCAAAGCCATGTTACCACCATTCTTCGGGTTCGTCATCTTTTATCGGGGTGACTTCGCGTGTGTCAATCTCCGATTGAGGTGTTGCGGATTCATCGTCCCCACTTGGAATAGCAAATAGAGACTCCTCTATAGCAAGGCTATCTGCACTAAAGCTCAGAGCATCGCTTGTAACCAAAAGGGTAAGATGAGCCTTGATGGTAACTTTAGTGCCAGGGGGTATCAATTGGCCTTTTTCGTTCGCAATCCCTACCACCAGTCCGTTGTATTTGCCATCCACTCGCTTAAGTCCGATATTGGTGAACCCTAACCCTTCTAATAGGGCATTGGCATGACGGGCAGATTGCCCTTCTACCTCCGGTATGGCTATTGTGCGAGGATAAAAAGCATTGATAGTTAGGAAGATGATGCGACGTGGCTTTACACGAGAACCGGATTCGGGGAGAGTCTCAAAGACAGTTCCGGGCTTCATGTCCTCTACATAGTTGGAGTCTACGACTTCGTAGTTCAGTCCGGCATCGTCGAGTTTCTCTATAGCCTCCTCAAAGGATAGCCCTTTTAGCTCGGGTACTGTCACCGCTTTCCCGTGCCGAGTGTATAGATGCATCAGCAGGAATACGATAAAAAGTACCAATATGGAAATGACAACCATAGCTACTATAGAGCTTATTATAGGGTGTTTCCGAATGAATGTCCAGTTTCTCCAATTCATATATTTCTTCGATTGGGGTGCAGAGCGCCACAGCCTCGCTCCCTTATTTGCTCTTGAGAATAAATGAGACAAATGGGAGAGCTTGGGCACTTTCCGGCTTCAAAGATACAGCAAAAGAGACACACAACGGCAGATCTTACCTGATTATCTAGAGAAAAAGCATGTAAGGGGAGAGCCTATGAGCAGAGGTTTTTGTCCGTGATTTTTGAGAAATAGTAGGGCTGGAAATGGAAAGATCTTAGGTAGAAACAAATCTGTTTTAGCCTCTACGTTTCTTTTTATTGGCCTGTGATTGCTGTATTACTTCCGCTTATGGGATTGAAGAGACTCCTCAAATGTGGTGGAGTGTGTGAGGAAAATTGTATATTTGCAAGAGATATAGAAAATGCAGAAGTATGAGCAAACAGACTACTCCTTCTTTTCGTAGAACGTTGATAGGCTGCCTATTGGCGGTCTTTACTTTGGCTGCATCCACTCAAGTGCTGGCTGCTGCCAATGCGCCGGAGCCTATTGCCCAAGAGCAAAAATTAGTCGTGGATTTTGATGCTCCAGACGATGATTTTACGTTGGTACGTGCCTTTAGCACTTCGTCTGATCTCGTGATAGAGCTGCCGACTCCCAATGTACAGCTAGTAACTATTTACGATATAACGGGTCGGGTATGGTACAAGGTTGCCCCACAAGGTGAGGGGGTACTGCGTATCGGTCATGACCAGCTTCCTTCGGGCCTATTACTTGTAGAGGTTATCAGCAAGGAGGGGCATCGGAAGACCTTTAAGGTGAAGTTGTAAGATACTCCTATCGCGGAGTGTAATAAACTCACCTAGAGCCTAGAGTGGTATCCTATCTACTTCTCCTTGGTTGGGTGCGGATGGGTTCTACTCTAGAGGTACATGCATCCGCCAAATAATTACGGCTACATATTTGTAAACAATATGGATATCGCGGCACAACTAACCCCACACGCAGCCAACGAAACTGCTACATTGCGTACAGTAGTACTTGGGTTGCCGGATTCTCCCGGAGTTACTCCCTCTCTTGAGGAGGCCTATGATGCAACAAGTTATCGCAGTGTGGAGTTGGGTATTTATCCCCAAGAAAAAGACATAAAAAGGGAGATGGATTCATTACTCTCCGTTTTGGAGAGGTATCAAGTGGAGGTACTTCGCCCTACGTTCATCCCCAACTATAACCAAATATTTGCGCGAGACGTTGCCTTTACCATAGAGGATCGTTTCTTTGTTGCCAATATGATAGAGGATCGGATGCGGGAGGTGGAGGCTTTTCGTCCCATCTTTGATCGCATTGCTCCCGGTCACTTGGTAGAGATGCCAAAGGAGGCACATGCCGAGGGAGGGGATGTACTTTTATATAATGATTATCTATTCATCGGTACCTGTCGGGAGGATGAATTTGATCGATATAAGACCGCACGTACCAATCGTGCCGGTATAGAGTTTTTCAAAAAGCAATTCCCCGATAAGAAGATCGTCCCGTTGCATTTGAGGAAACACGACACAGACCCAACTCAATCTATTCTGCACCTTGATTGTACTTTCCAACCGGTTGCCGAAGGGAAGGCCGTGGTTTATCCCGGAGGTTTTGCGCGAGAGGAAGAGTATCAACTTATCGAACGCATCTTTGGTCGTGAGAACCTTTTTGTTGTAACTCAAGAGGAGGCCATGAGTCTTTCGACGAACCTATTTTCTCTTTCTCCTCGGGCTATTATTTCGGAAGAACGTTTTGAGCGTTTGAATCATCACTTGGCAACCGAGTGGAATATGGTGGTAGAGGCAATTCCCTATCACGAGATCTCAAAGGAGGGAGGGCTGCTGAGGTGTTCTACTTGTCCCATTGTTCGTGATTAAATAGCCCTAGACTCCTATCCCTCTCGAGAGCTATGGCTGTACGCGCTAAGGTTTCATTTGTTTGTAGTGAATGTGGAGCTTCTTACCCCAAGTGGCAAGGGCAGTGTACAGTTTGTAAGGAGTGGAATACGCTAAAGGAAGAGGTCGAGCGTCCCTCTTTGCCTAAGGGAGGGAGTGTAGTGGAGCGTATTACGGGGTATAAACCATCCGTTGCGCGACCTCTGCATAGCATAGAAGCCTCCGAAGAGGCTCGCTGGGATCTGTTGGATGGCGAGTTCAATCGCGTATTGGGCGGGGGGCTGGTTCGAGGTTCTTTTACTCTACTAGGGGGAGAACCCGGCATCGGTAAGTCTACCTTGCTCTTACAGACGATGCTCCGGCTCCAGACCCTTCGTATCCTCTATGTCTCCGGGGAAGAGAGTGAGCAGCAGCTCAAAATGCGCGCAGACCGCCTTAATAGCGAAAAGAGTAACTGCTTGATTTACTGTTCGACCTCCATAGAGGAAATTTTGGCAACAGCTCAAGAAGTACATCCGGATTTACTCGTTATTGACTCCATTCAGACGGTGGCAACGTCATCGTCGGAGAGTAGCCCCGGTACGCCATCTCAGATCAAAGAGTGCGCAAATCTCCTCCTTCAGTATGCCAAGACACAGGGCGTCTCGATTATTGTTGTTGGGCATATCACAAAGGATGGTTCTATTGCAGGCCCAAAAGTTTTAGAGCATACCGTAGATACCGTATTGCAGTTTGAGGGAGACAAGCACTTCCTCTATAGGATACTGCGAGCCAGCAAGAATCGTTTTGGTAGTACCCACGAGATTGGGATTTACGAGATGCGCAACGAGGGGCTTATGGCCGTGGAGAATCCCTCGGAACATCTAGTCTCAAAAGATATGGAGGCTCTTAGCGGAAGAGCTGTGGCTGTTGCTTTGGAGGGCGCACGCCCCCTACTTATAGAAACTCAAGCTCTCGTCAGCAGTGCCATCTATGCCAATCCGCAGCGGAGTGCTACAGGATTCGACCTCAGGCGGCTCAATATGTTGCTTGCGGTACTGGAGAAGCGCGCCGGATTCAAGCTCATTAAGCAAGATGTCTTCCTAAATATCGCAGGAGGTATACGCATCAATGACCCGGCTGTAGACCTGGCTGTATTGTCTGCCGTGCTCTCTTCGGGATTGGATCGAGCCATACCCTCTACTTTTTGCATCGCAGGAGAGGTGGGTCTATCTGGGGAGATTCGAGCCGTTCAGCGTATCGAACAACGCATCGCGGAGGCAGAACGTATAGGATTCAAGGATATTATTATTCCGAGAAGTAACGACTCCGATCGTCTACATCCTCCCGGGAGGGCGATTCGCATTCACCTTTGCAGTGGAGTGGAGGAGGCTTTTCGTATTCTATTTTCATCAACTAATCAATAGCAGTATGCGTCGTCATATTTCTCTATTTTCGCTCGCTATATTTTCTTTCTTGCTCAGCGGTTGTATCGTTTCTAATGTCTCGAGGCATTGTGAGCCTACCACACAAGGTGCCGTTTTGATAGGAGGTAAACTCTATACTTCTGCATGGATTCAGCACTCGGCAGAGTACAAAGCGCTTTGCCAGCAAGCCTATAATATTGCAACGGATCGGGTACTCGAAGCAACTCGTTCGCCTCTAGCTCCCGGGGCTAAGCCTTGGGCTGTTGTTACAGATATTGACGAAACCATTTTAGATAACACTCCCAATGCTGTGCATCTAGCCCTCCGAGGAAAAGAGTTTACGTCCGAATCTTGGAATAAATGGTGCGAGTTGGCCGAGGCCGATACCCTAATGGGAGCTTTGGATTTCTTTTGTTTGGCTCAGGATCGAGGTGTGGAGATTTTTTATGTCTCCAATAGAGATCCCGAGAGTAGGGCTGCAACCCTTGCTAATCTACAGAAGTTTGGGTTCCCTCAAGCCGATGAAGAGCATCTTCTCTTGCGTGAGCAGACGTCCGATAAGAGCTCTCGCCGTGAAAAAATCCTCTCTAAATACAATATTTTACTCCTCTTGGGGGACAATTTAGGAGACTTCGATCATATTTTTGATAGCTTGAATGCTAAAGATCGAAAGGAGGCTGTCCAAAAATTCAAGAGCGAGTTTGGCAAGAAATTTATCGTATTGCCCAATCCTAATTATGGTACTTGGGAGCGGGTCCTCTTGCATGAAGCCTCCTCGAATGCGGAGAAAGAGCATCTTTTGATGCATCAACAACACCTCCTGATGCACCAAGAACACCTTTTGATTCATTCCCTACACTCCCAAAGCGGAGAGTAATTCTTTAGTCATACCCTTTGGTAATTCTATACAAAGACCTTTTGCAAACAGATGAGCGACTCCTTAGAAGATCTAGAGAACTCCTCCCAATCTCACGAAGTGAGTTTGTCTGAGAATAACGATTCTACCCCCCCTCAAGAGGGAAGTGAGGTTACTCGCCCCCAGCCTACTGATGTGGTGCGATTGCATTCGTTGCCACAGATGTATCGGACTTGGTTTTTAGACTATGCTTCGTATGTGATCCTAGAGCGTGCTGTACCTCATATTGAGGACGGACTCAAGCCCGTACAGCGTCGTATCTTGTACGCTATGCAGCTTTTCGAGAATGGACATCTTCACAAAGTGGCAAAGATCGTGGGGCAAACTATGGCGTTTCATCCCCATGGAGATGCTTCGATCAACGATGCCCTTGTGCAATTGGGGCAGAAGGGGTTTTTGGTAGATACCCAAGGAAACTGGGGCAATACACTCACAGGTGACGAAGCTGCTGCAGGACGATACATTGAGGCCAAGCTATCATCCTTAGCCTTAGAGGTCCTTTTCGATTCTAAACTCACGGAATGGAAGCGCACGTACGACGGTACTGCGGATGAACCGGTAGCCCTTCCTGTTCGCTTCCCTCTCCTCTTGGCGCAAGGAGCTGAGGGGATTGCCGTCGGGCTTTCTTCAAGGATCTATCCTCACAATCCCAAAGAGCTACTCGAAGCTGCCATTGCTTACCTCCGAGGTGAAAGCTTTGAGTTGTACCCGGACTTCCCTACGGGCGGTCTTCTCGACGTGGATAAGTACAACGATGGTCACCGAGGTGGTGCCTTAAAGTGTAGAGCTAAGATTGAGAAAATAGACGATCGTGTTCTTAGCATTACGGAGCTTCCCTTTGGGAAAACAACCTCTTCTCTTATTGAGTCTATCCTAAAGGCAAACGAAAAGGGGAAGATAAAGATCAAGCATATTGATGATATGACCGCAGCAACAGCAGATATTCGTATCCAGCTACCTGCAGGCGTATCTACCGACAAAACAATAGATGGGCTTTATGCCTTTACCGATTGCGAGGTGGGGCTTTCGCCCAATGCTTGCGTAATTAAGGAGGGAACTCCGGTATTTTTGGGAGTCTCGGATCTTCTCAAATATAGTGCCGATAGAACGAAAGAACTACTTGTCGCTCAGCTCAAATATCGCCTAGGCGAGGTGCAAGATGCCCTTGTAACGGCTAGCTTAGAGCGTATTTTCATCGAGAATCGTATCTATAAGGACAAGCCTTTTGAAGAAGCGGCTTGTGAAGCTGATGCCCTAGATCATGTGCGTAAGCGCATCGAAGCCATGGAAGATCTTGTCTTTGTGCGTCCTATTACAGAGGCTGATCTTAAGCGTCTCCTCGAGATCAAGATGGCTCGAATACTGCGTTTTAATATCGAAAAACACGAGGAGCGTATTGCTCAATTGATGCGCGATGCGCGAACGATAGAGAAGCATCTAGCTCATAGTACTCAATACACAATCGATTACTACACTCGCCTTCTCAAAGAGTTTGGAGCAGGCTGGACGAGAAAAACCACCATAGCTCGTTTTGGTACGATTGAGGCGACCAAGGTAATAGAAGCCACAGAAAAACTTTACTTCGATAGAGAGGGTGGGTTTGCAGGAACAGGTCTCAAGAATGCCGAGTTTGTGGCTGAGTGCTCTCTGCTCGATGAGATGATTGTTATCTTCAGGAATGGTACATATCGGATCTCGAAGATAGAGGAAAAGAAGTTCATCGGAAGGGGAGAGGTACTCTACATTAATCGCTTCCGTCGCAACGATAACCGCACTATCTATAATATAATTTATCGCCAGGGAAAGAGAGGTCCTTGGTTGATAAAACGATGCAGCATCACTGGGATTAGTCGAGACAAAGACTATAATCTTATCAGTGATGAGGAGGGTTCTCGTATTACTTACTTCTCTGCCAACCCTAACGGAGAGGCAGAAACCGTGCGGATTGCCCTCAAACCGCAACCTCGAATGCGTGTGCTGACCTTCGAAAAGAGCTTTAGTGAGGTGCCCATCCGTGGGCGAGGCGCAAAAGGAAATCTGGTGACTCGTGCAGAAGTGCAGCGCATTACGCTAAAGCAACGAGGGGCATCTACTCTTGGGGGGTGCAAGATTTGGTTCGACCGAGACGTGATGCGGATAAATTACAATGGGCAGGGCGAGTTTATCGGTGAGTTCGAAGCTGAAGACAGACTCCTTGTTTTTGCCAAAGATGGAAGTGTCTACACCACCGATTTCGGCGAGTCGAACCACTTCCCCGAAGGCACAACCCGAGTTGAGAAATTCGATGCCAACAAGGTTTGGTCTGTTGTGTATTTTGATAAAGAGCAGGACTATTACTATCTCAAACGCTGCCAGATAGAAGACTCAAAAAAGCCAATTTTACTCCAAGGGGAGGGCAATGATCTCGTTGCTTATAGTGATGTGCCCTATGCTCGGTTCGCCTTGATTTTTGGAGGGCGAGACGAGGATCGACCCAGTGAAGAGGTTGAGGCTGTGGACTTTATTGCTGTAAAAAGCATCAGAGCTAAGGGCAAGCGCCTGACTACTAGAGAGGTGGCCAAAATAGAAGAATTGCCTCCTCTACGAGAGCCGGAGCCTACTCCGGATACCTCATTAGAGGCCGATGAATACGATTTTTCTATGTCCCAAGAAGAGGAAATGGATGAGGAGGGACTGAAACAGACCTCTCTCTTCGACCACGAACTCGAATAATCACTTTGTTTTCTTCCCTAGATGAGACTTTGTTATATCACTGCCGTTTTGCTACTCCTTAGAGTACTATCTCTTCCCCTTTCTGTAGCTCAGGAGCAAGATAGCTCTGCACTGCCCATAAGCACTTATACGGCTATCACTGTCGGATTGGGGGGAATGTACAATACCGATCAGTTCTTGTCCCCTCTTCCCTATGGGGGGAGTGCTTATGAGATTGGGGTACATACAGAGACCCCTTTGGGTATTAAACCTTGTATGATCATGGTAGATGGTACTTTTGATTACTCTGTAACCCTCAATCCGGCGCGCAATGCCAGTATGACCTACTACCGAGCCGAAGTGCACCCTCAGTTGATGTATCTATGGCGTTTGCCTCACGATATAAGATTCTCTTTGGGTCCCGGACTTCGTTTGGGAGGGGGTGGAAGACTTCACTCTCGCAACGGCAATAATCCCGGATCCATAGACGCAAAAGGGGATCTTACGGTGAGTGCTTTTGTGGCATATCGCTTGCCCAGTGAGGATTGGCCCATTGCCATACGGCTAGGAACTACCTGTGGGTTGTTAGGCTTCGCCAATAGTATCGGCTATGGTCAGAGCTACTATGAACAAGAGTTTTTGGCTGGGGGTGTGATCAAATCTTTTTCCTTTACAGCTCCCCATAATACCTTCTATTGTACTTCCCAAATACGTGTTGATATTCCTCTTTGGAATGTGTGTACATTGCAGTTGGGGTATCGTTTGCAGTACGATTATACCCATCTCAAAGGGTTAGAACGTAGGCATATCCAGCATATAGGCATGCTGGGATTCAGTTTTGAGACCCTATCTTTTGTGGGTCGGAAGGCTGCCCGAGGGGCTTCTCATCGTCCATTCCTTTTTGGTAATTGATGCTAACTTTTATTCCCTTTCTTCGGTATATGAAACGAGTTCTGAGTTTTTTCTTTCTCTCTCTACTAGCTCTTAGCTGTACTACCAAGGGGCATTATACCTCCTCACCCATAGCCAATTATAGAGCTCTTTGGGAGGTGCTTGATAAGGGGTATTGTTACTTCGACGAGAAGCTCCCGCAAGACTCTTCTTGGTATGATATGTATAATAAATATCTGCCTCTTATAGCTAACGATATGGGGCAAGACTCTCTGTTTGATGTGATGGGGATGCTCCTCTCTGAGCTAAAGGATGGGCATGTGAATATCATTGCGCCGTTCGATGTTAGTCGCTACTCACGTTGGCGCAGCGATTATCCTCCCCATCTAGATGCCTCCATTCGCAGTCGTTATTTGGGAGAATCCTACCGGATTGCAGGGGGGCTTTACTACACTCCCATATCTTATCTAGACCATGCAAAGGATAGCATTGGCTACATTGTCTACACTAGTTTCTCCAATTCTCTTTCGGAGTCGGGTATATCTTCTGCTTTTGTTCGCCTAGCGCGGTGTAAAGCCCTAATCATAGATATTAGGGGCAATGGGGGAGGATATGTTTCCCATTCCACACTTTTGGCTTCTCACTTTACGGATAAGCGTGTACTGACAGGCTATATGCGCCATAAGACCGGCCCCGGGCACAGAGAGTTTTCTGCCCCTGTCCCTGTCTATCTTGATACCCTAAAGATGGGGATAAAGTGGTTGCGCCCTGTGGTTGTCTTGACCAATAGGGGAGTGTATAGTGCCGCTAATGATTTTACCATGAATATGAAAAATCTACCACTGGTTACCATCATGGGGGATCAAACCGGAGGAGGTGGAGGATTGCCTCGTAGTAGCGAGTTGCCTAATGGGTGGGCGGTGCGTTACTCGGCCTCTATGATGACCGATGTCGATGATCGGCAGGTAGAGCACGGTATTCTCCCTCACTACAAGGTGGCATTAACGCCCGAGGATGTGGCCGATGGGAAGGATACATTGATAGAAGAGGCGATTGCCTACCTCAATCGTACTACAAAGGAATACCGCTTGACGGGTGTATACAAAAAGTGATAATAACTAAGCAATAACAATAGATATGAAGCAAGGATATGTAAAGGTGGCAGCTGCCGTACCCTACGTTAAGGTGGCAGATTGTTACTACAACGTGGAGCGCATCAGTGAGATGGTACATCAGGCGGATGCTCAAGGGGTGGAGATTGTCACCTTCCCCGAGTTGTCCGTTACAGGGTATACATGTGGAGACCTTTTTTTGCAGCCCTTCCTCCTAGACGAGGCTAATGCAGCCCTTTGTCAATTGGTGCGAGACACGGCCGATACCCGTACGCTCGTAATTGTGGGAATGCCTGTGCGAGTGGAAGAAAAGCTTTTCAATAGTGCCGTAGTCTTCCAGCAAGGTCATATCTTGGGTGCTATACCCAAGACCTATCTTCCCAACTATCGGGAGTTTCAGGAGAAGCGTTGGTTCTCTCCTAGTGATGTGCTCCAATATAAGACCGTAAGGATAGGCGAGCATACTGTACCCATAGGTCGTAATATCCTTTTCCGCTCAGGGAGAGTGGGAATTGGTATTGAGATATGCGAGGATATGTGGACGCCTTACACCCCTGGTACTCGTCTCAGTCTCTATGGTGCACACATTATTTTCAACCTATCGGCAAGCAATGAGAATGCCGGTAAGCACAACTATTTGCGCTCTATTATCAGCGGATTGTCTTCTCAAGGGTTGTGTGGTTACGTCTATGTTTCGTGTGGATATGGAGAGAGCTCTACCGACCTCGTTTATACAGGCAAGGCATTCATTTCTGAGATCGGGAAGATTGTAAAGGAGATGAAACGCTTCGAGTATTGCGAGCGAATGATCGTGAGCGATATAGACGTATCTCACGTACAGACGGAGCGTCTTCTCAATAGTAGCTTCAAGTCGGCTGTCTCCCATTTTACACAAGAAGAGCTAACGGAAATTCCTTTCGCCCTCAGGAGTGAAGAGGAGTCCGCTCCCGTAGATCGTCCCATTGAGCGCAATCCCTTTATGCCCACTGGTGTAGACCCCGACGAGCGTTGCGAAGAGATGTTTCAAATACAAGTTTGTGGGTTGGTACAGAGGTTGTGTCACATGAAGGCAGAGCATGCTGTAATTGGGATCTCCGGAGGTCTTGATTCTACGTTGGCTCTACTTGTTACAGTAAGAGCTTTTGACATACTCGGATTACCCCATAGTAATATAATTGGGGTTACGATGCCCGGCTTTGGCACTTCGACTCGTACCCGAGAGAATGCGCACAAGATGATGAGGCATTTGGGTGTTACGCTGCAAGAAATTGATATTACGGAGGCATGTATGCAACACTTCGCCGCCATTGGGCATGACCCCGAAGTGCATGATACCACCTACGAGAATGTGCAGGCTCGCGAGCGTACCCAGCTGCTAATGGATATTGCCAATCGCTACAATGCCCCTGTGATTGGTACGGGAGACCTCTCCGAGATTGCCCTCGGTTGGTGTACCTACAATGGGGATCATATGTCAATGTACTCGGTCAATGCAACCGTTGCAAAAACCTCTGTTGCGCTCATTATTGATTGGCATGCTCGAGTGCTTTCGCACGGAGATGAGGTATTGAAAAAGACGCTTCTTGATGTGGTAGATACCCCCATTAGCCCCGAGTTGATACCGGGAGTTAATGGAGACGAGCCGCATCAGAAGACGCAGGAGGCAATTGGCCCCTACGAGTTGCACGACTTCTTTATCTACCACTTCCTCTTCAAGAAAAATCAGCCAAGTAAGATATTCTATCTTGCACGTGTAGCGTTTGAGGGCATCTATCCTCCCTCGATGATTAAGCGTTATATGCTGCTTTTTTTCCGCCGCTTCTTCAGCCAGCAGTACAAACGTAATTGTATGCCCGATGGACCTAAGGTGGGAGCAGTAAGTCTCTCTCCCCGAGGGGAGTGGCGTATGCCTAGCGATGCTGTTAGCTCTATGTGGATTAGAGAGATTGAGCAGCTCCCCGAGGATTAATCCTCGATCCCCTATCACCCCGAGAGTAACTCGTTTTTAGAGTTTGCTCTCGCCGAGTGGTGAGTTTACTCCGCAGCCTATTCTCAAAAGGGAAATAGGCTGCGGATTTTCTTTTTCTTGGGTAGTAAATTTTCTTTTTTCAGCCAGTTTCCCCCTCTGTTTCTGGCTAGATTCTTTAGCGTTTTAGGCCTGTTTTCTCCATGAAAATCTATCCCCAAGGTTCAAGAAAAGGCGAAATAGCGTGAATGATTTGTGA